>Ga0302300_1000411_pt1 | contig 30738 bp, 28 predicted proteins | sample III_Palsa_E1_1_FD_198756 | JGI IMG/M metagenome (GOLD analysis project Ga0302300, IMG submission 198756) | Peat permafrost microbial communities from Stordalen Mire near Abisko, Sweden - III_Palsa_E1_1 | ecosystem: Environmental > Terrestrial > Soil > Palsa > Peat permafrost | place: Sweden...
CGCAGTTTGGAGTATGTACTATTTTAAACAAATATGTAGATAGCGGGTATAATTAAATTATCCAAACTTCGAGTTGGCGTCGGAGCATTTTTCTTAATTTTACTCCGACGCCGATTCGCAGTTTGGAATATGTACTGTTTTATGAAATATATAGATAGTGGATATAATTGTATGTTATAAACTGCGATCCGGCGTCGGAACATTTTCCTTAATTTTACTTCGACGCCAACTCGAAGTTTGGATAATTTAATTATACAAATAATGTTTTTGTTGCTTGTGTTTACATGATTTATGTTGTAAGTATCAAACAAAATTTTGTTTGAAACATAAACAACTACTATGTTTTTAACATGTTGAGAGACAAGACAACACAAATATTAGTTAACAATCTCACCCAACAACTACACTCTTTTCCTCCCTATCTTTTCATCCCTATCTTTTCATCCCTATCTTTTCATCCCTATCTTTTCATCCCTATCTTTTCCTCCCTATCCTACACCATCAAATATTAGATTAAGTACTTGTTATATTACATAATACAACATTTATCTGCTTTTATTTGTATATGTTTAAAATAATTCTAATCTCCTTAGTATGTAAAAACAATAATATATTGTTTTAATATTGGTATGATTTTAATACATTACATAAATATTTTTTGTTGGTACTTTATATGTTAGTGTAATATTAAAATATGTGTTGTTTAATACAAACCTATTTTTAGTAAATTAAAGATTAGCTATGTGTTATATTAGTACAATTACATGTAATCTGTGTAGATAATGATCCACAAACATTATGTAATTTATAATATAATTATTTATTAATTGCTAATATATTCTACATGAATATTGTGGATCCTTTTGCCTAGCGTAGCCATTGCTCTCATGGTTGAACTGTCAGTATTTTCTCTATTGGACATACCTTTGGTTTACACAGATTGCCATATGATTGCACTTGGATAAACAAGTAATGGAATTATCATTATGCAACATAAAAAACAGTGAGAACCAGATATGATGTTAATCCAGTAAACATACCCCCTGCAATTACACAACCATCTGTGTAAACATTAATCCACAACATTCATGTGGATTATGCACATAATTACTTGTTGTTTACTAACATAGTCTACATGAATACTGTGGATGCCTTTACCTACACGTATTGCCATGTAATGGTACCTAAATTATCCATTTATGTGTCAACATATCTACATGACTATTGTGGATGGTTTTGCCTACACGTATTGCCATGTAATGGCACTTAAATTACATAATTATATTATTTTAATTTGTAAATTATGTACAAACAAAAATTATACCTCAAAACCCAATTCCAACTTCATCCACATATATTTAATAGTACATTGTATATTACCAGTTGCATTATTAATCTCGTTAATTACTACTACTACCATTCACATCTTTGATATTCTTGATTACAATCCTGTCTTTCATCCTCTTATTCCTCTTGTTCCCCTGGTTTCCTATTAATATTGAATACATTGTCTTTCAACACAACATTAACTCTAATATTTTACTTGTTTGTTTAAATGAGTATCCATATATACACCATTTAAAATGGGGTAACTGGATAAGGATAAAAATAAGAAAGGAGTAAGAGTATAAAATACATATAAGATTACTATTTGTAATGTAGTACTTGTATACTATTTTTTTTGTTATTATCCTATTAACTATGTATAGTTAACTATACTATTCTATGATATGGTTGTTAAGGTTATTGTTAAGGTTGTTGTTAAGGTTGTTGTTAAGGTTATTGTTAAGGTTATTGTTAAGGTTGTTGTTAAGGTTGTTATTAAGGATGTTAAGTAATACTATTATCGATGATCAGGCGATAAGTAGGGATATCTTTTATGAACAGTACGATTGCTATGATAGACAAAATTACAAATAATGCTAGTATAATTACTAGTACAGTGATTAACCATGATGGTCTTGCGATTGTGTCTTGTTGTTCCTGTTGGGACGTGGTGACTCCAGTCTGGTTTACAATCTGGGTGTCACCATTTAATGTTATGATATTCGGTGGGGAAGTTAAACACTGTTGTTGCAAAATAACAGAACCAATACTGGAATCCTCAACGTAAATGTTAATGTTGGAAATATCACAAAAAGAACGAGTTTGTAAGTTATAACCACCACATGCTTGTTGTAAGTTAATATCACCAGATTGTGAATTTATTAATGTTACTGATACATTATCAATTTGGCAAATATGTGCTAAACATAAGGGTTGTGATAAATTAGGTACCGAGTTTTGGCAGTAACAATTTGTTTGCCACGATTTACCAGCTGGTAATGAGAAGCAGCCACATAACCTATTAGCGATACCGGCTGTAAAACCATTATATTTGTTGTATGACTCGGCTGTTGAATTTGCACATGACCAGTTCAATCCCTGCTGACAAGCTTCAGGTGAGAATAAACAGTCTGGAGTCAAACCTACAATTTTATTAGGTACTGGATTAGCCAAATTTTGGTATGGAACCTGTTGTTTGAAAATGTCGTATACGTAAGTTTGTAACCACTGTTGATCTGCATTGGCCCTAAGTAAAGAAGAACATCGTTGTGACCAAGTATTACCTATTACACATTCATTGTAAAATATCTGTTGATCTGTCATATATGTAAAATATATTTTAAATGTAATAAAAAAGTGTATCTAATACACTTTATATTATAAACATTATCCCGTTCACCAATATTACTACAATATACATTACATTATACATTACATTATGTTATTAATATATCTATGTAGTGTATTTAAAACATTGGTAACCATGAGTTACCAAATAGTTAGTAATATACTTAACAATATATTTACTGTATAATTACTAGTAATATTACTAGTTACAATAATAAGTATAGTTATTAGTTTTATTGTTAATGTAGATATTAGTATTGTCATTAACTGTGTAATTTGATATTAATTAGTTAAGGTGTATAAAATGCACATGATGAGTAGTGAAGATAATGATGTGGTCGTGAGAGCAGACATGCATGAAGATGAGGTTGTGAACGGATCTGTCAACGAGGAAGAAGAGGAAGATGAGAAAGAAAAAGAAGACAATAACCATACAAACTATGATGATAATATGTGTTGTCAGTTAGATAATATGGATGTAAAACTTAAAAGTATAATTAAAAGTTTAAATGACACCAATAGTTTTTTCACTGATGCGTCAAATAGTCTAAATGTGCAGATGGCTGCATACAACAAAGCATACGAAGAGTATCGTGAAAGGGAGGATTACATGGACCAGTTAACAGCTGAGTGTTACAAACTTAATGATGCCAACCTACAAAGATTGGTTAAAATAGAAAACATGTTTGACAACGCTAAACACACTGTTGACAGTAATTATAGTTTTGACCTCAAATTAGTAATCTATGCTGTACTATTAACTATTATTGCATATTTGGTAGTTAACAGTACAGCATAGATTACTATTTAATGTTATTTATAACAAGTGTGCTGTTTATGATGGTAAGTGTGTTATGTGTAATAGTTAAATTTGTTAGTAGCCATATATAAGGTATAAGTAATAAAATGATAAATTGTACACATGTTCCCCTACTTCAGGGAAGTAAAACAAAAAAAGACAAGAGGCTAGGAAAAAGTAGTTGAGATATGGCAAATAGTATTGAACGTTCAAAATCACTCAGGTCTATACTTAAACAGGTAAATAATCTGGATTCCACATTGGATTCCACATTGAATGATAATGAATATCATGAGGCAAAAAGTAGGTTTGAAAAGGTAATGTCTGACAACAAACACTCACCATCAACATCAATGTCACCCGTTGAATACAATGATAATTTTATTACACGGATATCGGAACATAACACCTTAATGTTGACATACTACATATTGTGTATTGGAGTAACAATCATAACATCTCTTGTTGCCCTTTATCACCTGTTGTAACATATTGTGGCACCATTTGGTTACCAATTAACAGTTAATGGTTAACAACCAAATGAGGAAAAAAGAGAAAGAAGAGAGAGAGGGGAAAGTTAGTTATAATGTATATCTTGCCAATAATTGACATTATCGGTTTATATAAATTTCTTGTTATCAAATAACAAAATAAACACAAACTAGTAAGAGAGAAAGAGAAAGAAAGGATAGATAGTTTAGATATGACACATTATAATGTACAGCAAGATAATAGAGACGTAATCAAAAATACACATGAGTTGGTAGAAGATACATTAAGTCGGATACTAATAGAGCTCGATGACATTAACAACAAGAAAATTGTGTTCAGTGAACATGTAATTTTGTCTAATCACAGTAATGATGATGATGAGTATGAGATTGTAACAATTGCGATACATGACAATGAGAATACTATTTTAATATCTAATGGAAAGATGTTATCATCATCATCACCATCATCATATATTAATGGTATTAGATATCATATGATTACTGGACAGTTTAATTGTACCTTTATAACTATTTTAACAGTAAGTGCAATTGTCACTACTGCATATTTATTGTACCAACTTATTCTTCATCACTAAAATGTTTATTTACTTATGTGTTTATATTTGTATATACATTGACATTCAATCAACAACTTTACTATTCACATACTTAGTATGTTAAACATAAAATAACCAACAACACAATAAATACAAACAATAAATACGAACAATAATTTAGGAATAACCAATTGTTGTCTATTAACATATTAGTTTTAGACAGAGATATATATTTACCTGTAAATAATATTGTAACTAGGAATGATGAAATAATAACTAATTGTAAATAATATCTTGTTATATAAAAGGGAGGGAGGGGAGAGGAGGGATTAAGATAGTAGTAACACTAACCAATATAATATAATGTAATTTTGTATGTCAAGTAGATTAAAATTTAAACACTTTATGGTATTAAACCATAATGTTAAACTTACAAAAACAAAATATGTACATTGTAATTAAAAACAACACTGTATGGTAATATAACTATCACACTTAATAACATTGTTACAATGTTATAATTCTTAACACTACTAATTTCATGATATTTAATTGTATTCTTATTGTTCTTTGTGTTATTTTGATTGTTGGTATCTTTCTTTTGTTTTCTTTATCTTTGTCTCTCTCTCTTTCTCTCTCTATCCATCTGTATCTTTCTATCTTTACATACCCAATTGATAACTATTGAATATAATCTTTGATAACTGTTGGTTATTAAAATAAATATTATTGTGTTATAAAATACCACCAACTCGAAATGAATGAAAGGAAACCAGTAAGTAGTGATGTATTTGACCCACTTAGTCCATGTGACTCAGATGATGAAAATAATGTAGATCATAGCACGGTTAGTCGTGATGACTATCACAGTCATAACCATAATGAACATAACTCGGATGTTTGTGATACCGAATATAAAACAAATATGTCTAACCCTAATTCTCTACCCTCGGTTAGTAATTATCCTTCTCCCTCCAGCTCTTATCTTTCTTCTCCTCCTTATCCTTCTTATCCTTCTTCTTCCTCACCCTCTTCTCATTGTTATGATAGTAATGTAGTTACCACATACCTGTCCAATCATCCACCTATTGACTATGATGATGATAATATTACACCACAAACCAAAAAACCAATATTGTCACTACTAAAACCCGATGTCAACATTGTTGACTATCTTAACAGTGACATTGTTGCTGCACTTACAATTATGTTAAGTTACTTGGTATGTTTGTTTGTTATTACAATCATGTGGTCTTGGTAACATAAGTTTATGTTTGTATTCTACTCTTTCTATCTTTCTATCTTTCTATCTTTCTATCTTTCTATCTTTCTATCTTTCTATCTTTCTATCTTTCTATCTTTCTATCTCTCATACATACAAAATGTACATTATACTTTACAACTTGGAGTTGTAAATAACACATAATTTTACTTATGTATAATTACCTCATGTAATACATCATGGATAAACTTCACTCAACAGTAACAAACATATTACAAAGTTAATATCTACTATGTTTTGTACCTCAATGTTATCTTATTATAATAGTACATAATATAATTTATTGTTTGAATACAGATTATGTTTAAAAATATTACAAGTTAATTAATTGTTATATTTGTGTAATTACATGATAATTTATGTAGGAAAAGATCCATAATATCCATGTGGATTACAAATGTAGTTACTTGTTAATTATTATCACAACTACGTGATTATTGTGGTTTCTTGCCTACACAGATGGCCACGTAATGGTACCTGAGTTTCTTGTTTCTTGTCTCTTGTTTATATTCATAGATTTTATAATACCATTTATATGTCTTGTTATTTTGAATGTGTCTTGTTGTTGTATTTGATATAAATTACCTCTGTAATATTATACGATATCTACTTGCCACGCTAGTGTGATTTCATGACCATCTGTGTAGGCAAGAATACACGAATGGTCATGAAGTTTATAAGTATAATTATTTGTTGTATTAGTGTAATTACATGACTACTTATGAAAACGATGATCCGCAGATATCATATACTTTATAATTATAATTACTTGTTGTATTGGTGCAGTTATATGACTATTTGTATAAACAATAATCCACAACTATCATATAACTTATAAATATAACTTATAAATATAACTTATACATATAATTACCTGTTATTTTAGTGCTATTACATGTCAATACGTGTGGGCAAGGATCCACAATATTCATGTAGTTTACACATGTTATTACTTGTTTTATACTATGATACCTATATGGATGTTGTGGATTATTTTCCTACACTATGTTGTTGTAATAGTATTTAGTTTACCAGATTATATTCATCGATTGTAATTTTACTGTCGTGTTTATAGTATATAATAATAATAACCATATTTTACTATTTTGACATTTACAACCATGAGTTGTAAATAGTAAACTTTGTTATCAAGGTTATGTGATGAAGTAATAGAAAGTAAATTAAAAACAACAAGTAATGAATAGTAAATGTAAACATATTAATATATATATATATATATATATATAAATATCTTTCTGTCTCTCAAATAGTAGTAGATTGTATAACTTAACATATAACGACAAATGGTAGTACTGTATATATATATATATATATCTTAAATATGGTCAAAACCTTGGTCATTACATGTTTATGTGTTTTAACATTATTTGTAATAATGTTATACGCATGTATGTATGTATGTATGTATGTATGTATATTGATACTCCTCACAATGTTTATTATACTGTACTAAAAACAAACATTCCAATTATTGCAGTTACCAACAATATCTGTTCATGTGTTGATAGTATAATTACATGTTTGTTATTTGTATATTTAATACATATCCATCAACCATATTGTCTACTAGTTTACCACCCCAGTACTTGTTTATACAAACCAATAACCGTTATAACAGTACACCACTACTATATTTACTGTTGTAATTTTATATACATAACTTATATTAACATAATTACGAATTATGTTAGTTGTTGATGATAATAATTCCTATCTCTGTTACTTATTATCTATTACCTGTTACTTGATGTCGATGACAACTTTGTCGTTATATGATTCAAATAGTGTTGTTAATTTTTGACCTTCAAAACAACCACCTTCAGTGATTAGTGTGTTAGTTAATGCTTTAATGTCCAGCTCATATGGTTTGAACACTTTGTTAACCAAAAACTTCTCCAACTTAGCCATATTCTTGTCATAACCAGAAATCGGCAAACGACGAAGTCTACTACTACTACTACCACCTCTACGTTGTTTACTAATATTTTTTGGTGACGGTATATTAAGTACTGGAATTGACAATTCATCGTATGACGAATATATGTTAATACCATCTTCCTTTCTATTATTATTAGTGTTACCATCATCACCATCACCATCACTACTACTATTGCTATCATCACTGCTATTACTACTATTGTTGTGTTGACTAGTACGTTTGTTATTACGTTTTGTGTTATGTGGCTTGTCAAACATATTGGCATCAGACATTCTATCGTACACACTCTTGATCATAATCATGTCAGATGTGATGAGAGTGGAGGTGTTACCTTCAAAGAAGTATTTCTCTGCTATGTGACCGGCATATAATATAGCTAATGTAATCCACAATTGGTGTTTAGTGTGAATATTTGTATCATCAAAGTTAATAATGTTATAACCAGCATATGCACCAACACCATTTATAGACACCTTAGTTGGTTTAGCAAATCCCATGTTCATTCCAGATCTAGAGTTAGAGATAGAGATAGAGTTAGAGTTTAAGTTAGAAGTAGAACTACATACTAGTGATGATGATGTGTTGTTTGGTAGTGAGGGTAGTCTCAATATGAAAGCAGTAAATGCATGACCTATTTCGTGAATTGCAATGCGATATTTATCATCGTCAGACATAACTTGTTGTTGGGTGTGATAACCAAGTTGTAACTTTTCAATCAGATTGTAAATGTCAACCATGGGGTCACTAACTGTTACATTGTTTAATTTATGTCTTCGTTGTAGAAAATTGTACTCACGTTTGAGGAAGTTTACCTGAGCTTGAGTTACACTACCCATCTTGTTTGCAATCTCTTCACATTGTTTACTATCTAATAATGGGAAGGCAAGCTTCAGGTGAATTTGTCTTTCATCCTTATTGGGATTATCGAAGTTAATAATCTTATCAATACGACCAGATCGCAATAATGCTGGATCGATAGTATCAGATTTATTTGTAGCAAAGATAAAGATTACCTTGTTCTTATTACCACTCATACTGTCTAGTGTTCGCAACATGTACTCTTGGCTATAGGTCATTATACCGTGACACTCATCTATGAATATTATGCATGGTGAATGTTTCTTCAATACACTATTAACAACAGTTGGTAAGTATTGTTTATTCATTTCATTAGCCAAGATTTCAATGAACGGTATACCACACTCTCCTGCAATTGCAGTGGCCATGAACGTCTTGCCTGTTCCGGAATTACCTTTGAACATTAAAGTGTATATGTTACAATCAATAGTTTGTTGAAATAAAGTAATTGTGTCTGTTATCTCCTTCTTCAACTCATCACAACCGATCACATCACTATAACGTGTGTTAATGTTTCGATGAATCTTGTAGTATTTTCCAATACCGCCAATCAAGTAATAGCTGAAGGGCTCAGTGACTGACAGGATATGATACAGAACAGATAGATAGGCACCTATACCAACATATCCGAATACTTCCAGAAAAGAATAAGCTGAATACCACATTTTATTATTCTTATATAGTTTAAGACATAATATTGTTGGTCATGATGTAAAACAAAGAATTTGGTTATACTATTGTATAATATGTACTAGATTACAGGCATGTAGTTAACGTGTTGCATGTTTGTTATAAGTGTGTATGGTACCATCTGACATAAATTGATAAAATTATAAAGTAAATGGTATGTTGGGGTGCATAAAACCATACAATGTCTGACAGGTGTAACATAGTGATAGCATCGGCAGCTTGTTGCTTGCTAGTTTGGTTTATTATTGGTATGCCGGTGTATTTCGCCGCTTACAAAAAGGACGTCCTCATAAACGAGAGTTTAAAATCCGTGACAACAGTTGTATCATCGGTTCGTGATCAGGTGGATATTTGTTATGATAACGTATGTACTACTTTTAACAAAGTTACTACTTGTATACAAGTTCCATACACGTGTTACCAGCATTATGCCACTTTTGACTATACACCTAGTGGTCAATATGTGGTTAACAACTCAACACAAAACACAGAGTTGTATTTGTGGACTGACGCCCTGCCGACTCAAAATAAATATATTGTGGGTCAATCTGTTTCTGCCTATTATAACATGTGTGCCTTCACTCCTCGCAATTACTCTGATGTGCTTGTGTGTCAACAACACAAGGATGTTACTCCATTGTTCCTGAAGTTGGCTGATTCAGTTGATACATATAACACATCATTGGCATCTTTGGCATTTGTATGTTTGTGTGCTGCAATACTGGTAATTGTAGGTTGTTATTTCCTTCTCATTTGGTGTTCCAATCATCCCATTACCATTCGTATTCCTGAAATTTTAATCCCCAAACCCAAACCTGTAGTTGTAGTAGAACGAGTAGTTGTAGAGGTACCAACACCTTCCACCCTTTCTTATGCACAACCATCTTCTTATCCACAACCTTCTCACACACCGGGTGGTAATTCATCATATTATGGATATCCTCCCTCAGCCTCTTTCTCTTCTCCTTATCAACCACAACCCTATTACCCAACAACTTCATCATCCTGTCGTCCTGGATTTGTTGAGTATTGTGAAACACAGTCATCATCACAATATCCACCATCAACTGATATCAACATGACTAATTACAGAAATAGTAATGATGGTGAACAGGTACCACCAACATATTCTACTATCGATCTATCTGATGCATCTGGTGGTAAGAGAGTGGAGTATGTATAGACATGTCTATGTAATCATGTGTTTACGCATTGTTGGATGAAAAAGTAGTAATATAAACTTGTATATGTAATTGTTACATATAATATATTTTTTGTTGATTATAAAAAGTAACTAGTTATCAAAACAAATGGCACTCAATAACTATTTATGGTTGTTTCCCTCGTCAACAAGACAGGCAAAAGTTGGTCATCAAGGGGGTTATAGCATGGCATCTTCACCACTCACCATTCCACAACAAGCAATTTCAGCGAGAGATATAATCCAACCAAGAGAGTATGTGGATGAACAAATTCCTAATACTGTTGATTATACCGATCTTAATATTTTCAATCAATATTTGAGAGATACAGCCGTAACAGAAGAGGAGTTTAAAGGACAGATGATTGCCTACCCAATACTAGAGGGTGTTAATGTTCTTGATGCCATATCACTGTCCCAGTTCCCCTTACAACAATTGGTATTACCATCTGCTATTTCTCGTTTCCAAAAAATCTTCCTACCTAGGGAGCTGAGGTTTTGGGTGTTAACTCGTGGTGGCCTACCCGCCCATTTATATGCTGTTGAATCATTATACATTATTACTAAATTTCCTAATTTATATCCAGCCTGGAAGTTATATCCCCAACGCGTTAAGCAATTTATATCGTTATCTGACAATGCAACTATTTCCGATATACCTGAAGAAGCCAGCATGGATATTTTGGATCCAGATAACACACAGTTATTACCAAAACAAATTTTTATACCTTATGATTCTAGTTTGTTTCCATCATGGACTAATTGGGTAGCTACCAACAACAGTATACTATCAACACAACAGTTATCTGTTGATGAACAGTTGGAGGAAAAACTCGAGGAGGCCACATTTGCCATTCGTAAGGATTAACAACCTCAAACACAATCTCAAACACAAACATATTCCCAACCAATAAATAGATGTAAATTATGTTGTTAACAATATTAATACTTATAATAACTTGGTTATTATAACCAAACCAATATTGGAATTATATACACTGTAGTGACACATCTTATAATTTTATTAATAAAAATATGTAGTAATTAAGTTACTACAGTAAAATATTATGTATCCAAATATGTTAAACGTAATATTGTTTATCTCAAAAATACAATAATGTTATGGTATTTGCAAACACAACACTAATTACTATATCATACAGTAATTTCATAATAACATTAAACATAATAATATTAAACATAATAATATTAAACATAATAATATTAAACATAATAATATTAAACATAATAACATTAAACATAATAATATTAAACATAATAATATTAAACATAATAATATTAAACATAATAATATTAAACATAATAATATTAAACATAATAATATTAAACATAATAATATTAAACATAATAATATTTATTACAACATATAATAAATATTGTTAGGATCCATATAGGTGTAATATTATTTCACCACGATATACAACAATGTTATGTTTACTATTTATTGTAATTAATAATGTTGTTAATTGTAGTGATAATTATCATGAATTAACATATCAACCAAATATTTAGTTATCATGTCACAATACAATAGTTAATTGTTTTAATATGTGTTACTTATAATATACAATATACAATATACAATAATATGTTAATATAAATATTGTTTAATGTTGTTGATGAGCAGTTGTTTGGTGATTGTTAACTGTATGATGTTGGTTGTTATAATATTGTAAATGACAATACAGTAGTGATGATGTTGTCATGATATGTTTTTAAATATTTGATTCAATGTACTTACCAACGGATGAAAGTGATATTAATCATGTCAAACAGTAAGGGAAACGACAATTATGTTTAACTGGTTTAACAAAAATAAGGTTAACATTCAGGACAACACCAAGGAAAATGTTGACCAACAAGTGGTGGAATCAAACAGTGAACGGTTGAACGCAATTCTTGATGCATGTATCTATCATGCTGAGATGTGGGGCTGGATTGAATCTGACAATTCCGGTCAACAAACACAACAAGAATGTTGTTCTCCAACAATTGTCATTACCACCCCAACTTCGAACAATTATAAATAATTAAATGTATACTTATCAACATCGTGTTGATAATATAATAACAATTTATACCAATTATTGTACCATCACTGCTGTCAACAAAATTAATGACGACAATGTCATGTAATAAGTATTATAGATTGCAATACATTATTATTTTAATAGTAAGCGACTATTAAGTCATAAATGGTAAACATTATTACATTATAACAATATTATATATTCCAAGTATGAAAAAGTCAAACACAGTTTTAATTGTCATCAAATGTGTTAATAACAATAATAATATCTGGTGATGATAATTATATGTTACTGTTGATAATACTATATTATCAAAACAACGTAAATTATGTATGTCCAACATATAATTTTGTGTGTTGGTTAATATCAACATTAAGGTTATATGTTAATAATATACTTTGTTAACTTAAGTAAAGTCCATTTAAGTTAACAAAGTATATTATAACAGGGAATATATGTTGATTGATAATATGTTATTATCAAAAGGTAGTTAATTGTATAATTGTATAATTATGTAATTGTTGTAACGATGAAAGTAGAAACATACATACAAGAATGTTAAACATGTGTTATTTATCAACATGATGTTGATAATGTTATTATTGTTATTATTTTTGGTTGAATAGGTTTTATGTTTATGTTACTTAATAAATGTTATCTCAGACAAGTCTAATTGTGTATCTAAATATATGTAAGTATTTGAGTCATGATTATTATTGTTATGATCGTGAACATCATTGTCGATGCCAGGAACATGGTCAAGACCAACATCACCCTCTAACCAAGTATCGCCTTTGAGATCATCATCGTTGAACAGTGAGTCCATTTGACTGGTGAAGACATCTAAGTCTAAGTCACACAACACATCAATGATAATTAGTAGTGGTGAATACTTGTCAAACTCGACATTCACAACTTTAATGTCATCATTAAAGATATTTGTAACAATACTATAAATTCTATCTTTGTTATCCAACATGTATTGTTCATGAATGGCATCATCATAAACATTACCATCTGAGTCTTTCATATACAGTCCCAATGCCAACTCGTAGTGATTAGCCATAGTTTCTATAATACACAAATCATCTTATGGTTAAGAACATCACATTATCAATCTTGTTAGAGATATTAAACATTAAACAGATTATTGACCATTTAATGATATGTTGTATTTATGTCATGATATACACTTCAAAATATGTTGGTAACGATAATTAAACTTCAAACACCGACAGGTTAATGATCATATATAACAACATTAAATTGTTTATGTCATTTTTTATAGAGAATAACTATATTCAATATAGTTAACATCCTGTACATAATAAGTTACAATTGTTAAACTATGTTTTAACCATACCACTTTTTAACCATACCACGTTTTAATCATGTTATTGGTAACATGTATGAGTAAATATCTTTGTAATTACATGGCCATCTGTGTAAGCCGAAGGCAGGCTGCGCTAGGCAAATATCCACAGCCATCATGTAATTATGCTAGCACACATTCAAATGTATTTAAATATATATATATATACATGTGTGGTCACATAATGGCTGTGGATACTTGCCTACGCAGGTGGTCATGTAATTGTACTAACATGAACAAGTATATTCAAGTGAACACACACATGTGTTGTCTCATGATTATTGTGGATTGTTAGTTACACAAATGATCACGTAATTATACTAACATAAATAAATATATTCAAGTAAAAAAATATAAGAGAAATTACATAAAATCCGTGTAAACAATGTATACATATATGGTTGGGAAAGAAAAAATGTGGTAAGTAAAAAATATGGTAAGTAAAAAAGTTTACTGTTAATAAAGGATATGTAATCGGGATGGTGAGGCAGATATCAAACACAATTTTAATTATTGTTGGTGTAGTGTTTATTGTGTTGTTATTGTTTGTATTGTTAGTAGCATTATTTGGTTTGTTAGGACAACCTAAGTGTCAAAATGGTTATATAGCTAGTAACCAAAAAACACTCAGGGTGAGAACAGATGGTTATTACATTGTTGGTGAGGAGGTATGTCATGATTACAGTTCATGTAATAATAATTTAGCTAGATGTGTATATAATAACAAACGGGGTACATCATGTCCAGGATCTGCAAATTATACCGGTGAACGAATTACCACCAGTGATGTTTGTGTTAACCAAAATATATGTGCTAATTGGACTGCTGGAGGTGTGGGTTTTATAGATCAGGGATTATCATTACAACAATCAACTGATCCGTTATACATTAATACTTGTGGTATACAACAAGATAATATATCCCGTATTTGGCCCTCAACTTGTATTCGAGGTGTACTTGGATTTAACGAGGCTGATAATCTTTGGTATTGTATGGAAAAGATTATAGATTGCTTACCCAACCAAACATTGACTCGAGATCTACTTGGTAACTTCTACTGTTCGTCTTTCCTCCCGTCTTTTTCCCCTTTCTCCTATGTTTCATAATATCATACCATATGATATTAAACATATAATCACACGCACACACATTAACATGTTTTACTAGTGTGTATAACTATGTAATCCAAAACCTGTAAGTCAACATGTTTATATAACATTACAAAATTACAAAAATGATTAGACGTCGATGCTCGCAGTTCGAACAATATGATTGTTCATGACCAGCGTGTATATATACGTATATTTGCAAATGTTGTAAACTGCGAACATTGACGTTTGAGCATTTCTGTAATTTTGTAATTTTGTAATTTTGTAATTTTGTAATTTTGTAATATTATATAAATGTCGATGCTCGAAGTTTTTAAATATGTAGTTGTACACTAAGTATTAATTGTACTATTATAATTTGTGTTGTAGCTGGATAAAGAAAATAAAGAAATAACAAACTCTAATCGTTTAAAGTAACATAAAGAAATTGTAACATATATGTTAAAACACATCAGGGAGGAAGGAGGAAGGGGATAGGATGGAGGTGGAATATGTGACAAATGTAGTGAGTTAGATCAGAGAACAGTAAAACCACACAAAAAATACATGTGCTAAGATATGTTTAACGATACTAAAATTATTTTGGGGTATTAACCCCTATCTCTTGAAGATATTTAATTGTTTATTTGTGTTTATAATCCTGACAGTGTAAAACATGTTAAATGTGTTAAGTCAACACAAGTTAAATCATGTTGTATTGTATAATTAGTAATATATTGGATAATATAGTAAACTTTTAATCTACATAGGTCTATTTACAACATAATATGGTGTGGTCAATATGTTATTGATGTAAACAAGAGTACACTACACATTCAGCACTCCACATATGACCAAAATCTATTTGAGGAATAAAAATACTCTAAATTATTAATTATACAAAGCTACTTTGTATTACAAATGTCAAAAACATCATGTCAAAAACATCATGTCAAAAACATTAAGTTAAAAACATTAAGTTAAAAACATTAAGTTAAAAACATCATGTCAAAAACATCATGTCAAAAACATTAAGTTAAAAACATTAAGTTAAAAACATTAAGTTAAAAACATTAAGTTAAAAACATTAAGTTAAAAACTATATATATATATATATAAGTATGTACAATTATACATGTACTCCTTTGGTATTGTTATCAACCATGATTCAAATCTATATTTATGTATATAAAAATACCAGTTAATGTTAAAGTAAATTAGTACTCCAATATAATCCAAGTAACGAACATGATTTAACATTACAAGTAACTAGAATTATCATTGCATTAGTATAGTTTAAACATATGAGGGATGTTTAATATTTCCAGAACATATTTTGATACAAACTAACATATCTAACTACCTCACAATAAATATATTTATGTGTATATACTGTTATATTAACAATTACAAAATACATGTTTAATTGTATTGATTGTATTTATACAACACACATATGTGTTACGTATTTTACAGGTAACAACACGTCATTGACATCAGAAGTAATATTAACAGTGTTAATGACAGGTGAGTAATACTGTATTTTTCAATGTACACTATTCGAAATAGTGTGTGTATGTATGTATGTTATTTACACTAATAACACATATAGCTATATATGTAATTGTGTGTATGTATGTGAGTGACAGAGAACAGGGTGTTACTTGATGTAACGAGGTTTAAGACCGGTGGGGAAATACTTAAATTCTGTCAAACACCATTTCTCAGTGGCGCCATCTTGGTGAGTACGAACTACATGGAATTCATCGGCAAACTTGGGACATGTCATGTACTCAAGTCTGGCAGTTTTGGCAGGATCATGAAAGATATACTCATGTTCAACACCCAAAATAGGGTCACCATTATTAGACAAGTCTAAAATGCGGTTGTTAAGCAGTGCTGTAACCTCAAAAATTGTTAGGATTGGTCTTGTACGCCGGTCAACACCAGTCAACACAACATCGGACTTTTTATATAACACCACATCCCCATCTTCGTCCAATTCCTGTTCTTCGTCCTCATTTGTAACCTCACACTCATCAGGATCTTGGAAATCATCACAGTCAATATCTTCAGGACTTAAGTATGGCATGTGATAATTTTGATCCTCACATAATGTAATATTATAATCAGTTTATCATAATTATTAAATTTCCTCCCTCCCTCTCACCCATCCACCATCTCCCTCTCACCCACTACCTCCTTCTATTCACAGGTAATTAAAAAATGTATGTTATGAATATTAAAATTACACATATAAACATGTTATAAATAATTGTACACTACACTATGTAGTGTTATTACAAATATATTTTATGCTTTACAACATATTGTCATACAAATAAAGAAATAAGATAGTAGATGTTAGTAGTGAATAGTAAGGTAAAAAATAGGAGAGATAAAAAATAACAGAAGATGGGCAATGATGTTAATATTGACGTTTACGAAAGTAACGAGGTAGAGATTGGTCCTCAAAAACTCTAAAGTCAGTAAGTTTCCATTCTTCATATATACCATTACCCAATTCCCTTTCTATCTCTATTGGTAAGTATACTTTAACATAAGGACTATTTTTATCACCCATTTTTAATGCGTTAATAGCCCGTCGCATCTCGAGTTGTGCTACAACGTAGATATTCCCGCTTTCCAAACTGTCAATCTCATCTTGAGATACAACAGGTGGGGCATCATGTGATAAGTCGACAGCTCTTGTGTTGATGAGAGCTGTAAGTTCAGTCTTATTTAACGTATCAGGTGTTTTATGTACTGGTGATTTTATTCTCTTCTGATAGGCTTGTAATTTTGGTTTATATGTGGTATCTTCTTCCTCTCCCTCTTCCTCCTCTAACTCTATTTCTCTCTCTTGTTCGTCTCCATTTTCATCTCTATAATCTTCAGGTATACCTGTCTCAAAGATATCTTCGTCGTCGTATTCCATAACGTTTTTTATATGTACGAATTTTTAATACTAAAGTATTTTTGTTATTATAATAATGGGTAAATTGGTCATGACTAGTGGTAACAAAATAATAACATCTTCTTCATTAGATTATTAACTAACTAATTGACTGGATTCACATGTACACTTACCATTTATTTTAAGTTTGTTATTCTTGTCTTGTTTTATCCTATGAATAGATTGTATAGTACAATCTATATTGTTTATGTGTTAATGATGACAAACACAAATACTATTACCTTGAAGATTATGTTAACCAAGAATGTAAACTTTAAGGTAATAGTATATGGTGTATTATTTATCGTAACAAGAGAGAAAGAAGGAGAGGATGAGTTAACCTTCTATTTCAAAGAGAGGTTAACATTTGTCCTTGTAAAGGGTAATAATTACATGTTAAATATAAAACAATAGTTGTTATCTTTGTAAGGTGAAGATAAATTATGGTATTATATTAGTACAATTGCATGACAATCTGTGTAAGCGGTTGTGAGCTACTTGTAAAGCGCAGCTAACCTTCGGTAAACCTTAGGTTTACAAACAGGCTCACAAACGCAGCGGAGGCAAATATCCAAAAACATCATGTGATCACACAGTTTAGCTATGTTAATATACATTTGGTTATATTGGTATAACTACATGACATTTGTGGATGCTTGTTTAGCGTAGCTTTTTCTCTTTCAGGTATACCTTTTCCTCTTCTCTTATCGGTTTACACAGATTGTCATGTAATTATACTGTTAGTCCTGTAATCTTAACATCCCTGAGGTATGTTAATGTATGTCACGTAATTTTAATCTTTCCAGAACATGTTTAAATATACCATGTACTTGTTTACTTGAGATATGTGTAATTGTTCAATCCATACTTGTTCAACCAAAATATGTGGTAGATAATAATATCTCGGTTGACCAATTACATGTTCGTGTAATTATAGTATTTACAATTTTGTGTGTTGTATACGAATTACTGCATAAACATATCTTATGTTGTTATTTCAAAACACACACACATCTTCATATAGATAATATTGCCTCAGATAAACATACATTTGTTTGTTGTTCAAAACAACAAATAACTACTTAGTTAACCTTATGTTGGTCTCCCCTACTTTCTTCTATCCCTATTACATCTTCTTCTTTATTCTTTTTTCTGTGTAACAATTACAATGACGGTAATTTTAGTTGGTGATTGTGATAACACAAATTATTGTTTTACTAGTTTACCACGATGATATGTCTCTGTAAATGTAATATTACCATTCTTATCGTATCGAGTCCACACCCCATCTTTTTTGTCTGTCACCTCAACAACTGTGTTATACAACATTAGGACTAAGTCATACACATATTTACCTTGTTCCTTAATTACAGGTTTGTTACTATTGTTTGTAACTTTATTATCGTCTGAACTATGATCGATTGGGTACCACCAAGTTGTCCAGGTACCTATCTTTCTACCATGATAGCACTCTCCTGTTTCTGCTAACGTATGATTATCATCGTTATACCAACGATTGTATTGTCCATGTTTGTTACAGTTGATATAGGTGACCTGACTTTCAAGTACAGGTTTGTAATCCACAAACATTGTTGAATCGAATTCATACCAAGTCTCCCACAATCCATCTTTTTGTTCCATGTTGTAGTTACCCTGTCTCGCTATAGTATGACAACTATCATTGTAATATATAATACTTTTCCCATGTAACTTATCGCAATTCGTTTCACGTAAATATTTAATGTTACCAGTTAATGCATAAAAGCCAACTTCTAAACCATAATTGGTGTCATAACCATGTTTGTAACCATTTGCTATCACCGTTAATAAACTACTATCGGTGTTGTTTTCATCATGCCAACATACATATTTATTGGTATCATAACAATGTTGTCCGTAATTAACAGGAAAGTTATTATAATAAACACCTCCTTTGCCATCATCACACTTTACTTGTTTGTTGAGTGCTGACCATTCAAGGTAAAAATTGGCATTCGTTAAGTATGATTTAGGTATGACATGGTAACTACAATGGAGGTATATTTGCCACTGAAGCTCAGGCATCAAGTTATTATAAACAATACTCGAAACATCACACCAATGTTTAATTGTTTGACTCACTAAATATTTAAAATAATCATCATCGTCAAAGTATGTATACATGTTGAACAGTAATTCGTACTGTTGTTTATCTAGTATAATACCATTATGCTTATCCCAAAGAAAATTAATGTAATTGTTAATCACACCGAAGAATTTATCTGGTACTGTGATAATTATACTATCATCGAACTCACTTAGTAGTGTTTTTATGTACTCCGATCTAATTGCTGTGTCATATGGTACGGGTACTAGCTCACCATCAACATCGAAATTTACATATCGACTTGTCATGATCTTTTTACCTAGTAAATATGTGTGTTTTGTTTCACAGTAGATTAGCTACTATCAATTTTGTAATGGTATTATGATAGTTGCTTATCATATTACCATTACAAAATTTGGTTGACAATATCTAACAATGTGTATCGTTGTAGTAGAGATATTGTTAGACTTGACCTCTTCTCTCTTCTCTCTTCTCTCTTCTCTCTTCTCTCTTCTCTCTTCTCTCTTCTCTCTTCTCTCTTCTCTCTTCTCTCTTCTCTCTTCTCTCTTCTCCCTTCCATTCAGGAGTTTAATAATAAGACATTAACATTAATAATATATTGTATATTATTGGTATTGTTAGCAGCTATTAGCCAGGTATGTAGTGTTTTTAGTACAGTTGTACACTGTAAAATATATATTGTAAGATATGTGTGTGTTAACATTAATTGTAAACATTACATAATATATATATACATTTGTAATTGTTTATCTATGATGACAAATAATCACATAGTCATTGTGGATACTTGCCTACACGTATGGCATGTAATTGCCCTTGTATGTACTTGAATATACTTGTTCATCCCCGTACATTAACACAATATCCGTGTAGGCAAGTGTATCCACAAAGATAGTGTGACTATATTTACAATTGCTTGAACATATTTTGTCTATGTTAGTATAATTACATAAAATGTGTGTAAACACAAATTCATAGTAACTATGTAATCGCCTTTGTATTTGTTTAAATATGTTTGCCTATATTGGTATAATTATATGACTAACTGTGCAAACCGAAGGTATACTGAGAGAGCAATGGCTGCGCCAAACAAGGATCCACAAAAGTCATGTAATTGCAATTGCATTCTTTTGAAAATGTTAGTGTAATTACATGATTATCTGTGTAAACAAAGACCCACATGATTCATGTGAATAATTCTGTCTTTGATTGGTTACGTATGTTTATTTTGGTACTAATTACATGATGTCCGTGCAAACCGAAGGTAGGCTGCGCCAAACAATGATCCACAAGGACTATGTAACATCTTTACACCTGTTTGAATCTATTTGTCTTCGTTAATGTAATTACATAATATCTATATAAGTAAAGATCTACAAGGATCATGCAACTTCATTCGTCTTTGGTTGTTTATATATGTTTATCGTAGTGCAATTACATGATATACGTGTAGGCAAGTGTATCCACAAACATCATGTGAATACGTTATTGTAATAAGTATGTATACTTTTAAATGCTTACTGATACTTGTGTTAATTATGTAAATCTTATGATGTTCGTATATTCAACCATCCACCATTATTATAAAGTATTACCAATTACTGGTGACAGCAAACATTTTACGTCAACGAGTAATTACTAATACATTAATATAGGTGTATAATTATTGTGTTGACATGATTGTGACTGTAGTTTATAATTTGTAATTATAAAGTAGTAGTATTGGTGATTGTAGTTTACAGCATATACCTGTTACTGTAAATGCAAAAATAGTGTCTTTGATACTTTACCAGTGACATGTATGTTGTACCAACATGTTTTGACCACAGACAAAATGTTTATGTCGAATTTCTTAAATTCAAGGATGTATTACAAACCTGTTATAAATTTGGTGTCATTGGGTTTTAATTTGTGGCAAGTTTATAACAGGTTTGCAATACATCCTTGAATTTAAGAGATTCGACATGAACACTTGAACACTATTTTTTGTTTGTGCTGGATAAACACATACAAATAGCGATAAACATGTAAAGTTATTTATTTCCGGTGATTACAAACATACATACATATAACAACACATCAAAGAACATTTTATGTGTTTACTTGTTAAATGGATGTCTGTTCACTCAACAAGTAAACACATAACATATTATTAGTGGTAATGTATAGTGGCAGTACAGTCGGAAACTGATGATTATTACAACTCACTCGTCAATAAAGGATCATGTCAGGATATATTGTTCGTTCAAACACAAATGCAGACTACTTCAGGATATCATTTCCAAACGGTATGGAATACGAAATGACAGGTAAGATGGATGGTGAAAGCTACATGATTATGAACCAAATTAACAAACGTAACTTTGCACTATTCAACAACGCAAAAATCAAGAAGGCCAGCATTTCGGGATTTGTTATGTCCAATTGTGGTTTTTCATACGAAGGTGTCGAGATTACACCAACTGTTGATCCATCTCTAGATGACAGAAAGTAAATTATTAAACAAAACAAGATTCTAGTTACAAAACTTTAAACAATGATACTAATCATTCCTCGAATGATTAACTTTAGATATGTTATTACATAAACAAGTGAACATCACGTGCTATTGCTATAGTAACGTCAATTGCATTCACTAGGTAATGTCTAGTTGTTACATTTATTGTTTACTACCTGTATCCCATCTTCATTTATACTGCTTCAATATATGTTGTAAAGTTAAGATAACAAATATATACTATACAACTGTTGTATGTTAAATATCTATATACAACAACATCTCTAATTTGGAGTCTGTAACATTTTACAAACTATGACAATAACATACCGTATGTTATTAATTACCTTACTATTGTTTACTTTTGTGACAACTAAATTAAAACACCACATAACATTTATCATTACAATGTTGCACATTTAGTAAATGTATATGTATTGATGGTATAGTTTAATACACAATAGTCTAATGTCTGACATTAAATTATTATATTAACAATGTTATACTTCAACTTGTTTCTATCCACAACATACCAATTATTATAATATTAAATATTACAACATTTATATTCTATGTGTCTAAATACATTAATGTTTATAGTATTAACATATACATTATCATAACAATATACAGTGTATTGTTAGCAGACTAATTAGTTGTTATCATACACAATAGTGTTTGTTTATTTTATTTCTCACTCTCTTCTTCTCTGTTCAAGAATATAGTGAACTATAATTGCTTATTTAGAATTGTGGTTAACAGGTAATTACAAGTTTAACTTGTAATTGGATCTAACTAGATATTTGTATGTTTATGTGTTTGTATGTGTGTATATATGTGATTAGAAGTTATATTGGCTATGTAATATAAAATATGTGTAGTTGGATATTACAAGGAGAATGTATATAAGGTTTTAGCAATAGGGTCAACCTCGTAAATTAGAAGTTTGTAATAACCATTGTCATCAAGGAATAGTGGTTTGTATGTTTGAATTACATAGTTACCCATCATCAGATCAGTATTGTGATGTGACCGTGGAACGTAATCTGTATCAGATAGTGAACTGTTATCTATGGGTGATTGTAGGTGATTGTAGGTGATTGTAGGTGATGTTTAGTATAGCCGGTGGCAGGAATTAAATTCCAGTTATCTAATATGCAACAATAGTAATTTTGTTTACCAAAATAGTTAATACCATTTACAATTTCTACTAGACGACAGTGATCAGTTTGGCACAAAGCTAGGATGTAGTGATCTTTTGTACTACGGTAATTTATGTTATCATCATTATCATTGTCACGTATCTTATACATAGTACGATGTTTATGATAGGCAGCAACCCTACGTGAGATTTTAATAGGTGACTTAGTGTTGTATTCCTGACCTTGAATTGTTGGTAGAATAAATGTATTTACATTAGGATAGTGAGGTGAGAGTTTACACATCGCAGACTGTCTGGTTTGACATGAAACATGTGTGAATTACTTTTACTCATATAAGGTGCGTATAAAGTATTGTAAATGTGTTCAACGTAGTGTTGTAATAACCCCGTATTGTAACCAGTTGTGTTTAGCGACTGTATCATGTGACTAATATCCTTGGTGTTGAAAAATGGGTCAACATCTGTTAGTGTAAAATTACTATTTTTAAGTATGCCTTTAACGAACAATAGACAACAACGATATGTAACACAAATGTAATTATATAACAGTCTAAGCTGATACGTATTTTCCAATAGGTCGATAACATAAATACAGTTGGTTATTTTAATCATGTCATGATCTTGGATCACCTCTGTGTTAGAGTTGTTACATGAACAGGACAGATTATTATCATCGTTATTGTTATCAACAAAACATCTAACATTATGTTTTGTATCATGATCGTTAGTAATAGCAACAATATTACTATCCTTGTTACTAAGAACATGTGTGATCAACTCAAAGTAATGTGTCCATGTGACATTGTCAATGGTAAGTGGTATAACAAACTTATCTTGTTGTTGGTTGTTGGCACACTCCAACATATTGGAGATAACTGTACTACCTAACATAAGTTCATCTATGATGTCATATTGTTTACTTGCCACTTCAATAACCAGCATATTTTAATGTTACATTAACGTTTATATGTGTAACACACCATCATTTTTAACTTCTAATGGTATTCTCTATCTCTACATATATTCATCTCATTTCAGTAATAACAAAACATAAGTGTAAACATATTACTATAGTAGTAAGAAATATTAATATAGTACTGGTTATTGTTAACATTAGAAGATAAAATATTAGTATCTCTTGTTTGTTGGAACATTAAATTATTACAATGTTGGAGTATTATTGGTATGTTAATGATGTTATGCATTCATGGTTTGGATGGGGTTAATCTAAACACTCCCCTATGATGAGAGAGAGGGAAGATATAAGACACCGAACAGAAAGATAGGAGTTAACAAACTAACATGGGTATATAACAGTGTTATCAGCTTGACATTGTCCAATTACAAATATGTATATGTGTTTGTATTTGTGGTACTAAACTAATTTAAATTGTACAAGTAAAACATGTTAAACATGTTTTTGTATCAGATGAGATAAGATTGTCCTAACACAAATCTATCCACAGTTACTTTTATGGAGTAACCATACTCTAGACTTGTGTTTACTTTCGATTTTATCTGTAAAATAAAATACAATGACAATATATGTTGTCGTATGTATAATTTTAATTTAATGTAGGATAGTTGTATACGTGTAATAACACTTACACTTGTTATGTTTTGTTTTTACAGGTAGATATATTTTGTATGTTTTTGGTAAAAAATATATCTAACCTTACTAGACAGTAAAACAAAACATAACAAATGTACTTGCTACTGCAAGTATACAACGCTATTTTTAGTATAGAATGGTTCTATATACTCATAGATACTAAAGGACATATGTACTTTTGTTTTTACAGGCAGATATGTTTTGTACATTTTTACCAAAAATATGTTGTCCCCAACTAGACAGTAAAAAGAGAGTGTAATAGAGATAAATGTTGTTACGAGTGTGTAACCTTAATTCAATATAGATTGGTTTTATATTCGCACACAATGAAGATACTGTAATGTAATATTTTGCTGTCTAATCAAGGATAACATGTTTTGGTAAAAAATATGTTGATCATTGTTAGTCATTAAAAAGTAACATACTGTGATGTCTTCAATAACGATGAGTGTAGAATGATTCTACATTAAAATAGTGTTGTACACTCGTAACAATGAGCATACCTGTTATGTTTTATTTTGTTGACTAGTAAGGTTAGACATAACTTTTACCAAAAACATACAAAACATGTCTAGCCTAAAAAACATTACCTTACAATATCTTTAACAGCAACGAGTATACAGTAGTTATATACTAAAATACTGTTATACATTTGTAGTGGCAAATATGTACTCTATCTTTTATTTTGTTGACTAGTATGGTTAGACATATTTTTGGTAAAAAATGTACAAAACATATCTGCCTGTAAAAATAAAACATAACAAGTATATATGTTATTACGTGTATATAATTGTTGTATACTAAATTAAAATTATACATATATACAACGATATATATATATCCTTGTTGTTTTTATTGTTACAAATAGAAATAAGAGTTGTAAACATATGTAAACCTAACAAATAGCTATCTTATGAGAGTAGTCGTGAAAAGAGTTAAATCAAAACAACTTTGTTTAGTTTCGAACAGAAAACATGTCTGACATGTTTTACAATAGAATTAATAAGTAATGTTGTATACTTATAACCACAAATATGTATCTATAATTTGGTATTACACAATCCTATACTTGTTGGTATTAATAGATGTTACCATTTTAATCTTTTAGGGGTTAACCATTGTTGTTGTTTTAAACAACAAACATTAAACACATTATTACCTACAAAAGTAAAACATAACAAACATACTTGTAGATATTAATATGTAATGTTAATTTAGTGTAGAACCATTTTACACTTGTGTGTATTAGAGACGTTTACTACTCTTAGGTTTACAGGTAATACTTGTTTGGTACGATCCTTATCTTTATAAGATGTATATATATATATATATGCACATTGTTACTTTTAAGAAGTTAGATATTTACTTCTCTTTCTCTCCTCCTTACTTCTTCTGATAATACACGGGCAATTACATGCCATCCGTGCAAACAGCGATCCACAGGCACTATGTATTTATATTAGTATGATTGAGTAAGTAACCATAACATGATGTATATACAAATTATTATAGTTGTTTAATACCAATAGTTAAACGGTTGCGTTACAACATTCTACATTACATTGTTTTGTGTTTACTCCTCACATTGTTCCTGTATTACCAAACGACTATTGTGGTACTTTGCCTAGCGCAGCTTGCTGCTTGTGAGCCTTAAGGCTCACAACCGCTTACACAGATTTTGTGTAATTGCACTCATATCATCAACATAGTATTCACATCATACAACCATGTATTATACACACTAGTTACTAATTGTATTTTATGTTCGAGATTCCGGGTCTCGAAAGTCATAACTCTTATTTTTAATTTCTTATTAATGTGTTATTAAGTACAACTGTATTAACATTTAATTTTATACATACCAAGTGTTTTAACATACATCTGTTCTCATCATATAGTGTTACAATTTGTTATTGTTTGAAAATAAATATTTACTACACATTTACATATAATAAACACTTGTATAATGTTTGCAATAGTAGATAGTATATTTACAACGACAAGATTGTTATATAATGTTGTTATAAATTAACAATGTTTTTTATATTAAAAATGGTAACGAATATACTAATTTACGTAATAATAATAATTGTTATCTCAACACTGGTTATCATGAATTTGTATACAAGTGTTGGAGGTGGACACATACCATATGTACAACAGACGAAACAACAAAATACAATTTACAATACAAAACCGTATGGTTGGTCATTGAACGATCACACAACAAACAACCAAACAAGTAATAGTTGTGAGGCCAACGATCAAATAACAGTTAACCAACACAATATTAAAGCTACACGTGATCAAATAATAAACAAACAAGTAACAAGTAGACAATGTATCAATGATACATCATTAAATAACTATTCAAAGGAACAACAGGAACAAAGACAAGAGAGTATGGAACAGAAGGAAGAGGGTACGATTACGGTAGTTAAACAACGTAAGTATGATCAGTACTTACAAAGTAACAATAAGAATGTATTGTTGATTGAGTGGGAGATTATGGGTAGGGAATTAGTTCACCCAGACTTTCCCCGTGCTCCAATAAATTTTCGCAACCCTAGTAATAAAGGTGAAGAGATAATGAAAGCAGCATTACATCATATGTTTCCCAACCATAATTGGAGGAAGGTAAGACCAGCATGGTTAATTAATAGTGTAACAGGAGCAAGACTTGAGATTGATGCCTATTGTGAGGAGTTGGAAATAGGTGTTGAGTATAACGGAATACAACATTATGTATACGATGATGAACACAAGAAGAATCCTTGGTGTAAAAATTTTACTGACTTTGAGAAGCAAATATGGCGTGACTCAGTCAAAAAGAAAACTTGTAAGGATCGTGGTATCACATTATTAATTGTTCCCTATTGGGTACCAAAACCCAACATTGCAATTTACATATTTTGTTGTTTCTGTGATATTATACCATTATAACATTTATCCCTCTCTTCCCTCTAATTTACCCCTCTCATTCATCCATCTCATTCATCCATCTCACTAACAATTAGTCATTTGTGATACTGAACAATAATAATGTATTATTATTGTTATTTTAACGATTGGTAACTACTTGTTAATACAAATACGATTTGTATTATACTCATTAAATGTATGTTTTTTATATGTTTAAATTTTTAAATGCATATTTGTTTACATGTATATATATGTATATGGTAAATAATTATATATTTAATACCAAATCTTACCAGTACATAGTAGTACTGTGAGAATAGTGGTTATAGCATCAATAATAATTCTTGACTGAAAAAATACTAAATATAAAAAATTTAATAAATAAATTTTTGCTTATAAAACAACTTATAATTTAAATGTTGCAAATGCAACAAGTACTTTTACTCCATATGAGTTAAATGTGTAAGTGTGTATACATATATATATATATGTATACACATTTAACTCATATGGAAAAACATACACATGTATTTATAAATGTATATATATGTATAATAGTAACATTATAACAATCATTACTACACTATGCAACTTAACGGCATTTTGTACTAGACATATACATAACCCACTCCACCTCCACCTCCCCTACAAGGATTGGATATTATAGTCGTTGTTATCTAACAAGAATGTCATTAGATATGAAGTTGTCCGCGGCATAACTTTCATCTCTGGCTCCTTTGAACAAGGTATGATGATAGGTAGCTGCCTTGTATTCTCACACGAACGCAAAAAAAACAAACATAAATCACCCTCCACTCTTTTTTTTCCTTTCTTTTTTCTTTCTCTCCACTCTCCTCTCTCCACCTAACCTGCTACACGATGTAGTGTTGGCTCATTCGCTTTCTTTTTCTTTTTTTTTGTTTTGTTTCTCCCCTTTCTTCTTTTCTCTTCTCTTCTTTGTATTACCCTTTTATTTTTAAACCGAAGACCATGTCGACTTACGATACATCACAATCAACACGAAACGGGTAAACAGTGCTTTATCATCGAACTTTTTCTTGCCTACGGTATACAAATATATTTGCATATTGTAACACATAAATATATAGTCGCAAGATTAGAGAACAACGTATATACATATATATATGCTTCTCTCAACGCATAAAAGTAATCGTCACTACACCCAACTGTCTGTTTTTGTTAAGGAAAAAAACCACACAATTTACACTCTTCCAAAAAGTGTGAACAGTATTTATCCCCATATATCTATGATATATAGTTATTCTACAAGTATTATAAATACTCATAATTATACTCAAAATTTTAACATACTATCTGTCATAACAATAATTTAACTTATTGTATTTTGAAATATTTTTAACCACTGAGAACTTCATGCTATATACATATATATACCTTAGATTATCTAAGGTATTTAATACAATACAATACCATACCATACCATACATTACAAATAATTTAACCAATTAAAATATGTTCTAATCAACCATAAATACCAACTATAGTTAATTACCAAACAGAGGAAAATAGAAACAGAAAAAGAGAGAAAGAGAGAAAGATAATTTACACGTATATTTTTTTATTTGTTTAATACACACTCTTGTAATAAAATATGTTAATATAACAAGAGTGTGTATGTATGTATGTGCTTCAGGTAATTAAAATTGCACTAACAATTGTACTAACAATTACAAGAAATTACAACAAAAAATGGTTTGATATGGTTTTTGAACAAAACCAAACAAAATTATTCTACCTGTAAAAATTTAAAATAACAAGACACCTTATTACCAATGAGTATAGCACCATTCTATACTAAATTAAGATTGTATACATACATATCGCTCTATTCATAATAAATTGTATTATTTATATTTTATCTTTACAAGTGTGAAACCGAAAATATATCTGATAGAGAAGATATTCTAAGGTAATGGGTTTTTTGCACCAGATAACTCCGTTTGGTTTTGAACAAAAGAACAAAAAGAACAAAAGAACAAAAGAACAAAAATATGTTAACCATTATCTACCTATAAAATAAAGATATTAAAATAATTACAATAATAAATACACAACTTCGATTTAATATAATATTGCTCCATATGGGATTGACACTAAAGATAATTCAACATGTTTTTAGATTTACAAGTAAAAAACATTCCTACATGATCATCAGTCCGCTATATTATAATCAGACAAAACCATTTTGTCTACAAAATAATGCCAGTTACGTAAAAGATAGTATGTAAAAATACTCCTTATATCATACTGTCTTTTCTCCTCTCTTCTCTCTTCTCTCTTCTCTCTTCTCTCTTCTCTCTTCTCTCTTCTCTCTTCTCTCTTCTCTCTTCTCTCTTCTCTCTTCTCTCTTCTCTCTTCTCTCTTCTCTCTTCTCTCTTCTCTCATCACCTTCATCATATCCATACAATAGAGTAT
>Ga0302300_1000415_pt1 | contig 30685 bp, 15 predicted proteins | sample III_Palsa_E1_1_FD_198756 | JGI IMG/M metagenome (GOLD analysis project Ga0302300, IMG submission 198756) | Peat permafrost microbial communities from Stordalen Mire near Abisko, Sweden - III_Palsa_E1_1 | ecosystem: Environmental > Terrestrial > Soil > Palsa > Peat permafrost | place: Sweden...
ACTTGCCATGCCCCAACCCCCGTACTAGTAAGGTGACTGCTCTCCGCTTCCGCCATACGGAGATTCATTTCCACCACCGCCGTAAGGTGATTGATCCGCCCCACCACCGTACGGCGATTCCCCACCTGAATGTCTTCCACCTCCACCCGAACGTCCACGCGGCGGCGGCGATACAAATGGCCGTATCGGCACAAATACTTTACGCGCCGTACCGCGCCACAGGTTCCCCAACTTTTGCGGCTCGTTGTTCAAAATCGCTTTGCCGCTCGCGACGATGGCGTGCCCAAGCGCAACAGCGTCGGAAGCCGCAGGACCGCCGAAGTTCATTATCGTATCGCCACCGTAAGGATTCTGAAGCGAGTCGATAACCGAAAACACGTAGTTCGCGGCCGTGTAAGTGGCCATGTCGCTCGCAACTTTCTTCAAAAGCTTGCCGGGCGCGTAAGTATCAGAATCCATCAACTCCGCGAGTTTCTTCTTGTCTCCGTGCGCTGCCGCCAGCACCGTAGAAATTGCCATCGCAGCGGGCGGGAAATAAGTCAAGAACGGCGCCCACGGAGCGAAGTTTCCCTTGCGCGCTTCTTTCCACAACGCATCGTGCAAGCTGTACATATTTTTCCAAATATAAGACTTCAACATGAGCGACATGCGCATAAGTGCGCCGGCAGTTTGTCCGCCCGTTTCCGTGCTGTCCAACCTAAAAACTCTCGGCAATTCGGATGGATCAAACGTGTACTGAGTCATATCCGAGAAAGATTTTGCGCCACGCAACAGCGCTTCCCGGCTCCACGCCCGATTCACAACGGCCTCGTCGATCATGTCGTTTGAAATATGGAAATGATCTCCGAGGTAGCGGCGATAATCGGTTCCGAGAAGCGACCTACCGTTGGGGTTTTTGATTAGCGAAGATAGCGCGTCGTTCATCCAGACTTTAGCGGTAGCCGACGCGACGACTCGCCCAATTGTATCAACACCGGTAAATCCAGTGTAATGCAAAACTTTCTGCGCAAGACTTCCCTGCATACCAAATTCGCGCAGCATATCCGCATTGATTTGCGTTCGGAGCGAATTCGCCTCAGTAGCAAACCGAAATGCGGAACGCGGACTAAGAGCCACTTCTTTAACGACCGCCTTAGCGAACGCCATATCATTCGAGAACAACGCCGGCTTCAGCCAGTGGGACATTGCCGGGATCGCCGAAGTGGCCATCTTGGTTGTCACTGTCCAATTGGTCGCCAAGGTCAGCAAGTCCCGGACCGGCCCCTCGAGCGGAGTGCGCGCCAAGATTTGATCAAAGACTTCGGTGATCAGTTTTCGCGAGTACGGATCTTCGACTTGGGAAATCAATCCAGACAGCTTCTCGCGGTACTGCCCGAAGACTTTGGTGCGAGCAATCGCTTCGGCAGTGTGATCGATTCCAGTTAGGTAGGCATTGAAATCGGTCCGGTATCCGGGAATGTCAAATTCACGAGCGCGCTCAACCGTGCCAGCAAGCGGAACGTCGCGGCCTTTCATTGCATCAAGCATCCGCTCCGCTTCCGCCTTATCCACGGCGTACCGCATCATAATTCCATTTACCGCGCGCTCGCGCGCAGCATCCCCGAACTTGAAAATATTCGGATCGTAAATACGCTGCATGTAATTAGCATCCTCACCGAACATGGCGTACTTGGTTTTCCCAGTGGCACGGTCTTTGATTTCAGTAAGAACGCCGGCCTTGTTGGCTGCCTGGGCGCGCTCGCGGTTTATCTCGCGAACCTTTTCCACGGCTGCGGCCATCTTGGCGTCGGATGGCGGCACCAATCCTTCCACGGCCAGGTGGAGACGATCCCAATCGTGCTTTGGATCGGTCAGCGAATTAAGAACATCCAACGCGCGCAGCTTCCACGGACCACCAACCCATTGTTCCTGCTGATACATAGGAATTGTTTTGGCGAGTTGTGGGCCTACGGCCTCCCCTCGATATTCGACAAGCTGCCTTCCGTTGGCGATAGCCATATCACGCAACAGGCTGGCGGCGCCCCCGGCCGTCGCGTGGACGTCGTGCAGCGAATCAACCAGGTTACGCCAAGCGTTTGTCATGGCCGGCTCAGGCACCAAGCCAGCGCGCGTTCCTTCAACTTCAGCGATGCCGCTCGCAATGTCGGAAAACGTTTCGCGTTCTTTGGCGTTCGCGAACGCGCGCGCAATGACAGTCGCAGCAATAGGATTGCCCACGGCATTCTGTACCACGCGATCGTCCATATCTGGACGACCTGTCGGCGGCGGCGCCGGCGTGTCCGCGCGGTCAAACGCAGCCTTCATTTTGGTACCGAGGCGCTTCACGCCCGAGGCAACATCGCGACCGAGTTTGGCAATCTGCTCTGGATCCAAACCGCCGAAGTGCATAGTTGCCATACCCGGAGGCGGCGGAACGTCATGGACTTGCACGCGCAGCCCTTTGTTCTTCGCACTGTCGGCGTTGGGAATCTGAATATTACGGTACGGAATGATTCCGGTTGGATTGTCAACCGTGTCTATGAAATCGTCGCCAGAAAGCTTCTCTTCACCACCAAGACCATAGGCGATAGCGGCGTCGATATTCTTCAATCCTTCAACGGTCGGATCGCCCTGCTCAACACCATGAACGAGAGCGTGCAAAGATTCCAAACGACCACCCACACGCTGAATGACCGTGTTGTAATGCGCGCGCGAGTTAGTGGCCAAAATGATCGAGTTGACGTCAGACTTTGTGCCGTACCTCCACAGGCGCCCAAGCCCTTGATCGAAGATCACTCCCGACCACGGCACTCCAATAAAAACCGACATACGCGGTGCGTCGCCAACTTTGTCGTGCATGTTGACGCCCATGCTGCCGGCCTGGAACGTGGTGAACAAATGCTTCTTTCGCCCTTCATTGAAATCGTCAAGCTCCTGCCGGCGCATCGGCGAAGCGCTGCCGCTGTAATTGGCGATGTCGTTGCCAAAAGCTCCCTGAAGACCTTCCCAAACGCCGGGAAGATTAGGAAGCAACTGGCCAATTCTTCCTTCCATGTTTTTATCGGCGTCTTTCAGGAAGTCGTAAACCTCTTCACGAGAAGCTTTAGTGTCGGAATAGAACGTAACTTTCCACCCAGCGTCGGCCGCCTTCTTCCCCAATTCAATAGCTGGCTGCAAGGTAGAGCGATCGACGTACGCCTTCATATAATTCACTTCGGCGGCCGTAGCGGCTCTCATCAAACCCGCCAGCCCGCGTTGCTGGAAATACCTTCCCGCAAGCTGGAAAGCCTGACGAATATTAGCGAGATTCGTATGCTGTTCTGCCGTCAATGGGACCATGCCAAACGAAGTCTGGTATCCGCTCATGTCGCGGTCCAGACTGACGAACTGACCACGTTCGATAAGCTGCTTGCGCAGCATTGCGAGTTTGCGCGGAGAATTGCCGCCGTAATACTTTCCATCCACCATGCGCACGCCCATCTGCTTTGACCACTGTTCGAATCCGGTTTCTCTCCACAAACCGAGGCGGTCCATGTACCCGAGCTCGAGCGCGTTGTGGAACGGAGTCGCAGAAAGCCACAAAACCTTGTCCGCGCTGTTGCCCATCTTTTTCGCCATGATGCCTTGCTTGCTGTTGTACCAGCGACGCGCTTCGCTCGATTCGTCAAACACCGAAAAATTCCACGGAAAATTCTCAACGCCAGGACGCACGATGGAAGTCGAATAAGTAGAGAGATACACGCCCGGTCCCGGAGGAGATTCCAGACCTGGTTCAAAATCTTTTGCTTCAATTCCGTGGCCGGCAAGATAGTTCTTCCAATCCTCCTTCAAATCATTACCCTTGGTAACAATCGAAATGTAGTTGTCGCCCGGATTACGATCGAGAATTTCTTTCACGATCGCAGCACCCATCACAGTTTTCCCGGTGCCTGTCGGAGTGGCGATAACGAACGCACCGGAACCGTGCTCCAATTCAGAAATCGCCATACGCGCTACGGCGCGCTGCGGACCGTACTTCAAATAGTTGTGAATTTCAGGCGAAAGCGCAACGGTTGGTCCGGGTGCATTTGGCGGCAACCCTTGACTCTCAAGTTCTTTCTGCCAGTCCGCCAACGGAACAATCGATTCTCCGCGAACACGCGCCGGCCGATCTAGATAGGGGGCGGGTACGCGCGATTTTCTTCCTGGTTGTTCTCCGAAGGCATCATTTCCGGAGGTTGGTCGTCGGAGGACATCCCGGCCACCACCTTCGGATCCGGCTCCCCCGACAGGAACTCCCTCAGTTTTTCCACGCTCTTGAATCCCAACTCCGACATTAGGCTCTTTTCCGCCAACGTTGCTGCGCTCCGTGGCACGCGGCACCTCCTTGAACATATTTAGCTGTTCGTTTATTTCCGAAATCGTTTTGTCATCCGCACCCTTAGTCAACTCAGCGGCCTTTTCCTTGGCCGCACTTTCAATCTGCGACCACGTTTCTTGCAGATATGCCGGCCGCAATGCGGGCTCAATAAGCTTGTCGATGATCTCTCCCGCGGCGGTCGCAAACTGGTGCGACCATTCGGCGAACGTGCGTGCGCCACCCTCGAAAAAGTAACCACCAATCGACACCATGTCCTTGAGCAATTCGGGATCAAGAAATGGATTGGCCGACATTCCGCGGCCCAACAGCCGCTTCATGGCTTCGTTCTTTGCGTCTTCCGTGAAGATTTTGTTGTTCTTACCAAATCCCTGCGGCGGCGACTCGATCGCACGGCGCCGCGCCAACTCATCCTCGTAGGGGTGTACTTCAAAACCCTGGCCACCGGCTCGCAACCCGTCGATAGTCTTCTGCAAATCCGCATCGGTCATCGCACCCATGCGCTCTTCAGGGGTAGCATTCACATTACCGGCAGCCGACTCGGCCACCACTTTGCCTTCGCTGTCAACGAGGCGCTGGTAGGTTGAAGACTTCTTCACGTTGTCGACGAGCGAATCACGATTCTTCTTCAGGAACGACGACGTGAATTCCTGCCGGATCATTTCGCTGCCTTCGCGATCGCGGGTCACAAGCGCGAGCGAATTCTTTTTGCTGGCCTTGAACGTGCCAACGTTGTCTTGGAAATCGCGCGACTGGAAGTCTTCAATGAGCTTCTGGTTCTGCGCGATCATGTCGCGGAGTTGGCCACGCTCTTCGTCGGTAAGGTTCTCCGACAACCGCTGCTCGAGATCCCGGTTGGTGGCCGCAAGCTTCTCGGCGCGCTCGCGCGGAGCGGTAATCTTGATGCCTTCTTGGCGCACCGGAGGCTTCTCGGCCTCTTCTGGCGGCGGCCCTACTTTGGTTTCCTCGTATTCCTTGTTTAGCTTGAGAGTTTCAGCAGCCTCTTTAAGATTCTCCATAGCCTCAATTAGCCGCGAACCGGCTGGTCCAGTTGGTACCGTTGGCTCGCCTTGTTGCCCAGGAATTCTGCCAAGCGCTAAGTCTTTATACATTTCCTGCATACGCTCAAGATATTCACGTCGGGCAGGATGAAGATCGGGTTTCTTCAGTTCCGTTTCAGCCCACTTATAAAGTTCCTCGCCTTTGTTCGTTAAGGTTTTATCAAGCGATGTAGGCGGCGGTGCCGGGATCGGCTCCGGAGCAACTTCAACCCTTGGTCCCGGCCCCTCGTCTCCAAAGTCGAGAATCTTGTTTTCCTGCAACGCTACGCGGAGAATGCCGTCTTTCGATGGTCCCTCGGTGATACCAAGCAAATTGCCCTGGTCGGTGCGCCCCATGCGCATCGCGACGTCAGCGTAGTCCGAAAGGATCTTCGTCATTCCCTTGACGCTGCGGCCCTTCTCAACAATCGCGCGAAGCAATTCCTTGGCGGTCGGATCGATGTCTCCGACACCCTCACCACCAAATCCAAGAGATCCAGTGTTCAGGTAATCCAGTGGTGATTGCCCGGACCGCCGCAACTCAGACAGTTTTCTGGCGGCGTCAGCAATGTCCTTGGTAATCCCCATATCGTGGAGTTCGCCGCGATCGATCATGCTTTGCATGATGGCGAACTTCGGCGCCGCGGCGCGCATCGCACCTTCCACGTTTTTCACGTTCGAATCCGGAGACTCGGCCATCATCTCCAGAACCTTTTCTCCACCGGGGTACGCGCGCATGAAAACCGCGTTGCGAATGCGACTCACGCCCTCAAGACTCAACGAACCATCCGCACGCATGTAGGCGCCGCGCTCGGCCGGGGGAACGGCATTCTCGAAGAAAGCACGCACGAACCCGGCGTTAGCCACGTTATTAAGACTTCCATCTTCAGTGGGTTGCAACAGCCCGGCCATGTTGTTGTCGATCTTCTTGGCATCAACGAGCGCCTGTTCCGTGGCGCTCATCTTTGCCGTGGTCGGCGTGTTGGCTTCTTCCGCGAATCGCGCGGCCTCTTGCGGCGTCATCTTCGTCAGCAACGTGCGTACGAGGACCGGTTGCTTCATCCCTTCGAGCACGGACGGATCGAACCCAAAGTTGCCGGCGTTATCGATTAGCGACTGGCGGTACTGGCTGGCGATCGGGCTGTCCGCGTCGTAGAGGTACTTCAGTGCCGTGGAGCCCATATTGCGCGTGAGCGCATTCAACTGACTGTCCACGATCGGGGCGCCGTCGCCAGCGTTCACGTTATCGGCCATCCTCGCGTAGTCGAGTTGCCCGGCGCCCTGCGACGTCAGGGCGGTGAACTGATCGCGGCTGGCCGCGCGGGTGCGGTTCCGCGGCTGGTACGATTCCGGGAACTGTTCGTTCTGCTTGAAATTGGAATCGAATGAGGTATTTAGCGCGCCAGCGTCGACGATAGCCCACTGGACTTTGGCGCGCTTGTTTTGCGGCGTTACGCTTTCGTCGGTGGTTCCCCAAAGTGCGGAGAAATTACCACGCGGCGTAGTAACTTGCGTGGTCGAGCCCATATCCTGCGGCAAAGAATGGACATACTTAATTGGCTCTTTGGCCTTTGCGCGTAGATCGTCGGCGACACCGCGCGCGATGGCGACGTCACGCTTGGTCAGCTTCGCCCCAACTTCCTTGCCTACGACGTCAGCCAAAAGGTCGGTAACGACACCCCCAGAAGCGTCGTGGTCGTACAGCGCGGCCCAGCCGGCATGGTCGTGAGGATCAATCTCGCGCTCGAGCGGCGGCGCGAGCTCCGGTGGGGGCGTCGGTACAGCGTTCGCAGCAAAAGCCGCAGCGTCCGTAGGCGGAGGCACAGCGTCCGTAGCGCTTGGCGGAGGAGCAACCTCGGAAGCTGGCATAGCTGCAGCCGGTGGCGGTGTAACTGGCGCAGTTTCTTCACCGGCGCGGCGCCCGATGTCGCGGAACCCACGCTGCGCAGAAAGCCTTTCCTCTTCCGCATCTGCCTCATCGGCCAGGCGCCGCAACTCCCCGGCGCGCTGGGCGGCAAACCGCTCGGACGTAGGCCCGGCAAGCTCGAGCGCCTGAGATCCATAGGCCAGCCGAAGCATCTCTTCTTCGCGCTCGTAATCCTTAGCTAAACCCTGCATTTGCACTAATATCTGCTGCGCGCGCTCCGCGCGCCCTTCGTGTATCTCCTGCCAGGCTGCGGCTTCGGCATCAGAGAACCGCTGCTCGGCCGTCTGGGGGCTTCCCTCGAGCACTGGCGAGGCCCCTACGTACTGTCTCTGGGGTGGCGGCAGGAGCGCGGGCTGCCCTTCTTCTTCGTATGGCGGTTTCTCGCGAACCCGAGCCAAAGATTCCTTAATCGCGTCATCCAGCTTCTCGAGCGAATGCTGCTGTTCGGCGGCCTTCTTCTCACCTGCGGTTTTGGAAACGTCAGCGAGAACCTCCGAGAGTTCCTTGTCTTTGCGAACGCTGGTGAAATCAGATTTGGGAATCTTGTCGTACTCTTGCGTGGCGCGCGCGACAGCGGAAAGGTGCTGGCGCTTCTCGTCAATCTCGTTTTGCGCGGCCTTGCTGCGATCAAGCGTGCCACCGTACTTCTCTGTTGTGTTCTCGCTTTCAGTGCCTTCGGCGGCGTGCTTGAACGCGAGCGCGCCCATGATCAAACTCAAACCGCTCTCGGTGGCAATCTGCGTCGCTACATCGTATTGCTTGTTTTCTATGGCCTGTTTGAATGCCGGGTAGGCGTCGACGGCGCCTTTGATCATCTGGGCGGAGAAATACGCAGAAAGGAGCTTTCCAAAACCCGTTACTCCGATTTTCCCAAGAACGGCATCGAGTTCGCCAAGACCGCCAGTGGCAAACATCATTTCTATGTTTGCTGGAGTCGTCATACTGCCAGCAAATTCTTCAACACCTTTTATGAAGCCCGGCTTTTCATTACCAGCACCAACCGCAAGAAGCTGGCCAGCGTGCTCTTCTTGCTCCGGATTTGCAGCCGTCTCCGTTGGATGAAGACTCAAGTAATCCGCGAGCTTTGGAAGTGTTTCTTCTACCGCGTAGCCCACAGCCGAGTTCGCAACCTTGTTACGGAAGCTGTCGAACATCGAGCCCCAGAAACCTTTTTCCGGCTGTGCCTCCATAACAGGCTTGCCGGATGGAGCGGTTTGTGGCGGAGCGGCCGGTAACTGTTTTGGCGCAGCTTGAGGAGCGGACGCCGGTGTTTGCGGTGCCGGAGTTTGCTTCAGAATGTCATCGATCCACTTGTCTGCGGGCGCCGCGGGCGGTGCTGTAGCCTGTTTTGGAGTCTGCTGGGATTGTTGCGGAGTTGCAGTGAGAGCCTGATCAATCCAGGCGTCGGCACCATTCTTCTTCTGCTGTGCGTCGTCCCCGGTGTCGATTGGGGGCGGCATTGTGGTGAGTTCCATAAAATCGTTCGTCCATATATGGACGCCTACTGTACCGGCGTAACCTTCGCGCCTTTCTGCGTCAGCAATCCCGCTTGCTGGTCAGTCAATTGCCGCGTCGCGGTCCCCTGTGGGGTTTGAATCGTGTAAGTCTTCATCGTCACCTGATTGTTCGTTGGTGGCGGTTGAACGTTCGACGCTTGCGGTCCAGCCTGTGCGGTCGATGGCGGTGGCCCCGGTTGCGCCGCTGGACCTGGCGGCGGCGTAGCAACCTGCTGCTGAGGGGCGAAATCAACTCCGGTATATTCTTTAATCGTCTCAGCGTCGGCGCCACGACCTTTCATTTCCTGCGCCCACGCATTAACAAATTCCTGTTTGCGTGCCTGCTTGGCCTTGGTTTCTTCGTCAGCCGATTTCCCGAACGGCGTGTACTTAGACTCAAACGATGGTCCACTTACGTCCGGGCGAACAACATAATGAGTGAAACCGGGAATCGGTTTATCGTCCTTGTCTAAAATCGGCTTTCCTTCTTTGTCTTTATCGGGAACCTCTTTAGTGAAATCATCGCTGTCTGGGAATTGGCTTTTAGCCTTTGCCATAGACCCCATCGCGATTACGATTTTTTCTTTTTCCTCAAGCGGTTTTAGTTTCGCTTCGTTCTTTTCGTCGGTGGACGGCTTCATCCGATTCAAAACTTCAGCAGACTGTTGTTGCGGAGTCCAATCGGGATGCGCCAGTTTTACGTCCGAACGTATATTTGCCCAATCCAACTCCGCCGTAGTTGGCGGTCGGTCAGCGCGTCGCTCTTTGACCATCATGTTGCTGTACTGATCGATCGCGTCTTTCCACGTAAACGTGCGCGTATTGCCCTTGGCATCCTTAGTTGTTGTTCCAACCTGGCGCGCCAGTTCGTCCCACGGAGTCGCCGGTACATCCTTCATGTTCTTGTTAAACCAATCTTTTTCGGCCTGAGTTCCCCCTGTCTCAAGCGTTCCCTTGGAAGCTTTATCCAAAGCGCTCGAACCAATCTCGCCCAACTGGTTCGCCAACTTTTCGGCGGGACTCTGGACTTTCCCGCTCAACGTATCCATCGTCTTATGAAATTCTTCTTCCGCCGCATCTCTTTGTTCTTTGGTTTTACTTGTATCACTGAGAATCTTGGAGAATTTGGCCTTCGCGTCTTCTTTGGCGATGTCGGTTTCCGCTTGTCTCTTGGTGGCCTCGGCAACCGTTTTACGCGTTGGCGCGTTCGCGTTGAATTCGTTCAACTCTGCCTGTTCGAGCTTCGCCTGTGACGACGGACCCGGTGGCTGCAAGCTCGGATAAAGCTTGTTCCATCCCTGAAGCGCCAACCCAGAGAACATTTCCGGCTGGATCCCAACACCAACCGCCTGCTTCGCGCGCGTGCCAGCGCCAGGTTTCTTCTCGGGCTGCATGTACTTCCCCATCATGTCGGAGTAGCTTTTCGCGGCACCCTGGAAAGCCATCTTCGACTGGTTGTAATTTTGGAGAAGTTGCTGCTCGTCAGCATTCAGAGCGTGCTGCTGCAAATCCTGAAGATTCTTTTGTTCGTCCGGAGTAAGAGCCTGTCCCGACAAAGACTTCTGCAAAGCAGCTTGAACATTCGGCGCCGCTTTTGCCTGCTCCGCTAGCTTGGTTTGGATTCCCTCGATCGCCGGATTCTGCGCAACGCGCGTCCAGTTACTCCACGCCGTATCGACGTTGGCCTTGACGGCCATCGCATCCGAGGATGCCTTCTTGAGTTCGTTATCCGCTTTACGCTGCCGGCCGGTGAGCCATCCATTCAGGAAGTTCGAGGCGATGTCCGCAATCTTCCCGCCCTTGCCCATGAAACCCTGATCCCGCGTTGGTGTCGGAGGCGGGGCAACAGGCTGCGCAATCTGCTGCGGCTGATCCTGTGGCTGCGGAGGAGTCGGCAGATCAAGCTGTGGGGCGAGCGATGCTCCGGACGGGGGTGCCATTTATCTCCTACGGTGCGAAGGCGGCGCCAACCTGTGCGCCCGCTCCAGCAAGCGATCCAAGGAATCCCATTGTCGAGCCTTTCCCTTCCGCTTGAGCGCCCATCAAATTGGAATTAGATTGCGAGGCGCCAGCCAAGCCGCCGATTGCGTTCGACAGCGAATTGATGCTCAAGCCCGTTCCTTGTCCAGCAAGGGACGCCAATGCTGGGAAAGAGTTCGTGAACGTCGACGATTCGAGATTCCCGACCTGCGCGGACTTTGTAATGTCGGCCTGATCTAAAGCCAAAGACTGCGCGCCGCCTCTAGGCATAGTGGCCGTAATGTTGTTTTTAGCCTGCGCTGTGTTGGCAGCCAGCGAGTTAATTGCTGGCGCATTCGCCTGCATCAATGCCTGTGGATTACCAGAAGCAAGTGTTTGATAATAATTCTCGGCCGTTTGCGCGCCAGGGAAGGTGGTATTAAAAAGCTGCGAGGATTCTCCTGAAGCCGTAGCCGCAAGCTGTTCCTGTTGAGCCGTAATCTGCTGGTTAGTGTTTTCGGAACTGCTTGAAGGTCCACCACCCATTGGGCTACCTCACGCTTTGAAACGATTCTCTTGTCATGTAAATCAGGTGCGCATCTTCAAGTACTCCGTTCCTGAAAAAGAAATCCGGCAGATCGCCAATCGACTTGCATCCCATTTCGTGGGCGAATCGAATCGCTAGGCGATTCCTCTTCAAGATGGTGCCGTAGAAAACTTTGATCCCGAGTTCATAGAACCACCACGCCGCGGTGAAATTAGAAACATCTCTCAACTCATCCGTGCCCCACAAATCCTTAAAGAAACAGAATCCGATGCTGGCCTTCTTTTCCGTTCCGTCACCCTCAACGCTGTGCAACCAGCCGTAACCAACCACCTTGAAATCCGGCTTCTTGAAAGCGACCACGATCGGCTTGTCTTTCATTTGGACGATGAAATCGTTCAAATCAAACCGCTTCGCATACGCCGGAAAAACCATATCAATCAAATTGCGCGGCTGTTTCTTCGTCTCAAAATAAAGCCACGACAGAAAGTTCTCATTGAACAGACCGCTAACTTCCCCGGAAACGTAGGGATACAACATCACCTTGTCGGTCTGATATTTCCACTGAGTCAGTGCTTCGGACGTTTCGCTCATAGCATCTTCCCTACAAAACTTTCGGCCTCTGTCCGATGCTTCTTCTGCCCCTCGAAATTGGCAGCCATACGCTCTTTGTGCATCATCAAAAAGTCTTCGTAACTGCCGTTGTGGTTGCTTTCAAGCGACGTATGGTCGATGCTGACGATCTTAATCGGCCCCTGGCTTACCAGGGTTTGCTCGGCATTCTCCTCGATAATGCGCACATGGAACGCACGGATCCCATTGTCCGCGTTCTCTTCAACCTTCAAAACCTTCAGAAAAACAGGCATTTAGGTCGGTACCGTCACAACCTTAAAGTTGTGAACGCGGATGCCGCCACCGTAATAAACGTGGCCGGGCGACACGCGCACACACATTTTTTCGGATTTCCTCTCTACGAGCTCGACATTCCGCACTCGTGAGAATCCGCCGCCCTCTATTTCAACCAAATCACCGGCCCGAAGGGAATGGGCAGCTATGAAGGTGGATACCAAAGTGGCATCAGACACACACACCTTTTGGCCGTTCTCGAGCTCGATTTCAGCCCAATCGATGCACTCTTTTAGCTCCATTTCGATTTCAGAATCAGGAGGAAGCGAAAGAATCGTGCCGATTTCGCAACACCCTACACCACCGGGATCTCCGCCACCGCCCCCGGCTCCGCCGCCACCCATCTCGACAGTGGCCTTCCCAAGATAGATACGACCGTCAAGGGACGTGGAAAAAAGGTTTTGCGCAGTGTCGGCGGAGAATGGACCGGAGAGTTGAACGGTCAAATCCGAACTTCGCAAATAGTAGTAGTACGTCCCCGGCGCCGAAACGATATCCGTTCTTTCGCTGTACGGAATAACCGAACCATCGGGAAGAGAAACATTGCCAGCCGTAAGATTTATCTCGGTCGATCCTCCCCCAGCCACGGTAACGGTCATATTCGAAGTGTTCGTTGTCGGCGGCGTCGAAGCGATCTGATTCAGGAAGCTGGAATTCCTTTCACGCTGACTCGGATCGTTTAACCGGCGCGCAGTCTGAAGAATCTTGTTTCCAGTAGTGGATAAAGCAGTAAGAACATTCGCCTGGGAATACATCGGGTCCGCCGCAGTTTGAGAAAGAGCATCGGCCGCAGTCACCGGCGCACCGATATTCCTTACTGGATTGCCCTGCAAATCCAACGTATTGTTCAATTGAATTGGCCCCATGCTTCCGCCGAGCCGATTCGTTTCGTTGATCATTTGGCGAAGAAGATTGTTGAGGTTTCCAAGATTAGGATCTTGAAGATCCTTTGCCGTAATGGTTCGGAAAGCGATGGCTGTCATTGTGCACTCGGTGGAACTACGTGAACTAAGGGTTCTGGATAGTAGCCCTTGTCTACTGTGACTGGTTTGAATTCGATCTTGCTCTCACTGTAAAGCTGGAACTGAGTGTTGGCCGTCGCAATCCAACGGATGAGCTTGAATTTCCATGCCGGGAATCTAACGCGCACCGACCGGCGCACCGACGACGAAGCCAAGGTAAATGAAAATGTAGGAATTGCGCTACCTTCCAAAAACACGTTGAAAACAATTCCGTCCGGATCATCGCATTGATATTCAAACCAACCCTGCTTCACGATCTTCCAACCATCTGTTCCGTACTTCTGCCAGTAGGTATCGAACGACACGCGCTCTTCTGCGTCCACTTCGGCGCGGATGTGCCATTCGTAAACCGTTACGGCTGCCTCGACGACCCCAGTAAGGCGCATTGCGACGTTAAAGGATTCGTACCCTGCACCGGCATTGATGGCAAATACAAGCTGGGTTCGGCCGCTACTCAACACCGACGTAGATACAGGAAATACAGTGGTCCCGTTGTCGAATAGCAAGTTCAACGTCAAAAGCTGACCGGCCGTATCAATGTCCAAAGTGACTTCGTTGTAGACCTTCTGAGCCTTCGGATACCCCTGATCAAGCGATGCCGTTTCAATGTCGAAAGTGATAGGAATCTTGATTTGATCCGTACCGCTCCACCCGCCATCGTCAAAGTCTCCCTGCCCGTCGATATAGACGTACCCTTGGTTATCACCAAAAATAAGATCCTCAAGGTCGCGTTCCTCAAACATCGAGAGCGCAAACTGATCATCGTTTCGCCAGCGGTTGTAAACCAGGTCGTAGATGATTCGATGACGGTTTCCGTCCGTTCCTTGGTAAGCGAAATAGACTTCGTTGTTGTAGTGCGCAGAAACCGTGGTGTTGATGGCCGATGGCTGGTAAGGAACAACAGGCCCCAAGCCAATGCCGCGAGGAATCCATTCCACCATCTGGCTCGCGTAAGTCGAAGTGAACCCGTTGAACTGGAAAATGCCAGTCTGCGACTGATACCAAACGCTGCCGCCCTCGATCGCAGTCAACGCGAAGTTCGCCGCGAGCCCGTAATGCACGCCAGTCGGATACGGAATAGGCACGCCGGCGCCGCCCGAAAGAACGCCCCACACGTCAGTGAGAGTGAAAACAAACAGTTGGCCCATATAAAAAATCAATCCCATGATTGGGCTCGAAGGAGTTCCGATCTCGAGCGTGTTTTCTGGCGGGAAAGATTCAGGATCTTCGGGCTTTGAATAGTAAAGAATGTTCGGGTTATTCGGATCGCCGGCAAGCCACGCTTGCTGGTAAGCAATTGCCCCCAAATTCACCGGGGTTCCCTGACGCGTGCTTCCAGAAATTACCGCCGTGGCATCATGAGCCATCTGTATGTAAGCCGTGAAATAAGTAGGAAAAGCCTGAGCCACGTATATCGTTTCCTGATTGACTCCGGTATCGAGCGTCAAAACCTGATTTGGATAAATATTCGCCATGCTCGGCGGCGCAATTGTGTAGACGGTGCCTGGAATGGTGATCGACGCTGCTTTGTTGGCAAAAGTTCCGCCAGAACTGGTCGCATTCGGTTTAACCTGAGTCCACGTAGCGGTGGTGCCCGTCCCGCTAATCAAATTAAACGTGCCATCAAACGAACCGTCCTGCACACCGGCAATCTCAACGGTTATAAGACCCGCCGCCGTAAAGTTAGGTTGAGCGGCGAAATTGACTGTGACTAAATTCGCGGCGCGCGTGATCGAAACGATGGCCACCGAACCTAGAGACGTGTTCACGTTTACCGGCAACGTGCTCGTAACTGGGACGTCGTTATCTATATTTAGGAGATCGCTGTCCTCGATGTCCGCATCCGTATTTGTGTCCGTGTAAGTAATGGTCCCTATTGGAATCTGCGTGACCATGAACCATCCAACGGTCAAACTTCCGCCTCTGCGATAGATTCTTACGTGGGTTACTTGTGGATCGGTAGATGCAATCCAAGACACGAAAACCGGCTGATTCCAAGGGAGCAAGAATGCTGAATTGGCCAAAATGGTCGATGGATTCGATTCGTGTCCCGTATTGTTGTTGAAATACGTGTAACGGTAATCGTAAGAAGTTCCCGCGTAAGAGCTCGGACCTGTTCCGCCAAACAAATACAAATCATCGACACCGATCTGAACCGAACCAGTGATCGCCGTGTTGATTTGAATTTGGAACGAATTTACGTTTGCCCAAGTAGTGCCTGGCTGTCCCGCAAGCCCGACCGCAACAAAATCTCCAAGCTGGAAAGTAACCCTCGTCCATCTATAAAGGCCGGGCAGCAATTGGAACGGTCGCACAGAAGGCAAAACCGGATCATCTGTAGGAAGCAAATCTTGATTCGTTGAACCAAGCGAAGTCAAAATCGTGTTTCCGGAAGAACGATCGTACGTGCGCCCAGTCAACGCACTGAGCGCCGCAATGTCCCCGTCCACGGCCGACTGGATCGAAATCGGTACAAGCGACTTATAGTAATAATCCTGAGTGAAACTTCCATCACCGACGTCGAACAGTAAACGAATTTCACTAAGATTCGCCGGATTGGAAACGTTGATGTATGCACTTATCGTATCGGTCGGACCCGAAGGATTACCTTCAATCTGGCTGAGATCGATTGCCCCAACCCTTGTAATCGTTCCCTGTGAATTGGCTGGCACTATGGTTTGAATAAAATAAGCCGAAACAACGAATCCCGGTGAATGCGTTTTAGTGAAATAACAACTGCAAGAAGTTGCCGTGACGTTGATGGCGATGCACTCTTCCACACTTCCGCCGGTGTCGATCTCCAAAATCATCCCTTCCATTACACCGTCGTTCGTACCAACGGGAATGGTCGCCTGAATAGGAGCGGTCTGAATCCCGTAAGTACTTATCTCACCACCGGTACTCGTGGAATCTGCGCCACCCTGATCCCAGGTGACCGTTTGTGTTCTATATCGACGATCGATAAAACCAAGACTCAAAATAACAAACGGGCCGCCATCAAAACTAGCATCCCCAACTTCGGATACTTCAATTTCTTCTCCAACCAAAAAAGGCGAAGTTGGAAGTCCTCCATTAGAAGGAAGGCTCACCACGGCCGTCACAACCCCAGCCGAACGCGAAATGCTCGAGATCATGTACGGTCCGGACATTTGATTTGCAGCAACATAAACACGTACCGACCGATTGCTTGATAGCGTCCCGCCAGCACCGATAGCATTGACGCCAGCCTGATTCCATGTGGCCGTTGTTGCCGATCCTCCGGTCGTGGAAAATGTACCGTCGAACGAAGCGTCCCCAACGCCAGCGACCGTGATTCCCAACCCCTCGCCCATCACGAAGTTTTGAGTAGCCGCAAATATTGCTGTTACGACACCCCCGGTGCGCGTGACCGAGATAATCGCTACCGAAGGCATCGTGCCATTCACAATGGTCACGCCACCACTGGCCGGATCGAAATCGAAAATCTGATTGTCGGGGTAGGTCTGCAACGCGATGTTTGGCGGATACAAAGGCGCGAAAATGCCCATCTGCTGCGCCGTCGCAAACGTTCCGTTGTCCTTCAACATCTGCGCGCCATCGCAGAAAAAGGCATACGGCGAGGCCGAAAAGTTCGGGCGATACACCACGATTGAGAATCTGTTACCGCTCAGGCCAGCGCCAATCTGGGTGAACGGTCCTTGCCCATCTCCATTTATCCGGTAAAGGTTTGTGCCAGCGCCGGCGTAGCGCGAATTGTTAGCCGCAGGCGGCCCGGAGAGTGGCTGCAATCCCTTGAGTCGGCCGAGGGTATGCACGTTCGTTGGAGAAAGTGGAGAGTTGGCAACATTTGGCGTGGTGTTGATCAGCGTTCGTCCATATCTGGACGATTGAGCGTTCTCCTGGCGCTCTTGGGCATTCGCCAGATTCATGTAGCCGTGATCCGGCACACGATCGCGCGCATACCGCGCCGCGAGGCCCTTCGAAGAAAAGATGTAACTTTGGGTTGTATAAAGCGGTTCGCTCATTTAGCTATCCCAATCAGGAATTTCAACCGTTTGCCCTCTTAGCTTGTGACAACAGTCGCCGAGAAACTTGATCTGCCCGTCAGTTACAAATGAATGGCAGCGCCATTCCGGATAGTCCTTGTTACAAAGCAGCGACGGCGTGAACGTGGGCTTGTCGAACGATCCGTTCCAAGTCCACCGCGGCACCTCGAAATGGTGGCCATACCCGCAGCCCGGACAGTGAAAAGCGTAAAGTCGCTGCCCGCGATCGCCGTCCCCCATGTCGTGAATCTTTGCACCCATTTAACTTTCTACTAGCTTGTCTCGGTACTGCACTGCTTCGCATTTGGCGCAATACCACTCCGACCGCTTGTAGTTACGATGGACAATTTCATCCCCGTAAATATTCCGATTCCAGTACCACGAATGCTTGCAAAACAACTGCTTGAGCCATTGCTTCATTTTTCCCTTTCTAGGCTATCGCCAGCAAATCCGGCCGCGCGAATTTGAAATGCCTTTTGTCACTTTTTCTCGAATTGCAGCCCTTGTGAGTCGGCATCAAATTGCCCAAATTGTTCGTTCCACACGGATCGACATGATCAATGTGAATTTCTAGCTCGTCTAAATACTTGCCACAGATGTAGCAAAGCCTCCTGACACGTTTCCACTTGGCGACAATTTCACCAGCGTGGAGTTTCTTTCTAAGACCGTCCCAACCGCGATATTTGTTCTCTCGATTAAATCGGTAAGTTCTGAGACGCTCCACGTTTCTTTTACGCCATGCCTGCAAATAAGCTTTGTACTTGCTGTTCGGTTTATCGTAATAAGCCTTAAACCAAGCACGTATCCTCTTTGCGTTTTTAGCGCGATAGGCTTTTTCTTTCTTTCTGGTCTTATTGGGATCAACCTTTCTAGCCTTTCTCTTCCATTGATTGTCGTATTCTCTCCACTTTTTAAGGTTTTTCCCGCGCCACCTGTAAGTAGCGGCCATGCGTTTTTGAGGATCTCTTTTATATTGAACGCGACTTTGCTTTTGTAAATGCTCACGATGTTCTCGGTAGTACTTCTTTTTGTACCAACTGTTGTTTTTATCCCGCCACGCTTTCATTCTCTTAAGCGTGCGTTCACGATTCTGGCGATACCATTCACGTTTGCGCTTTGTTATTTTCTTCTTGTTTTTGGCATACCGAAGTCGGTGGTATTCCAATATCGGCAGACCCTTTATGAATTTTGGGCCTTTCTTTGATTTGTCCATCCCTTAAATCTATCATATTTTTAATCCGTTTTCCTATAAACCTACAGTTAACCACTATATAACTGTTTATAAATTGGGAACCTCTGGAAGACCGCTGTACCAATCGCCTCCTTTGGATTTGGGACATCGGTACTATTCATAAATCTTTGGGTTAGAAAGATTCCGTAATCATAGACTTTCGAAGTGAACTCAGTCAGCAACGGATTCTTTTGCTCGCCATCTTTCGACGACGCGCGCGCCAAGACTCCGTATTTCATGTAATGCGAAAGAATGTCAGGGACAAGCAGTGGGCTCAAAAGCGTCGTCAGATTGACGTCCTTCTGCGAGTAGAACAACTCGATCGTGTCGGCCTGAATCGGCAACGGATAGAAGCCGTATTCCGCCGTGTCGATTTGGTCTTGGAACCACTGCTGCGGTGGACCGTTTTCCTGCTCCCACAACGAATTCTCGAGATCTAGATCGGTCTGCGTTGAGTTCTGGACTTCCTGAATCGACAAGACCGTAGCAACGCTCGACAGCAAACCAATCCTCTCCAGCCGAACCGCATCCGCGGATTGCGCATAAAAACGCGATGCCGGCGTGAGAGGAGTTTGTAAATTGTTGTAGATACAACGAGTCTTTAGAAGGAAGTCGTTTTCGACCTCGACCAGATACGCCAGCATCTCGGCTTGGGTAAACAGAATGTGATCTGGCTGACCTTCCGGAAACGTCGCTCCGAAAATCGGCTCGCCTACCGGGTGGTTGTTCACAAAAAGAGCGGTGAAACCGCCCGGACCAACCGTTGCGATCGTGACTACCTCTTGGGTTCCAGAACCATTTGCGCCAACGACAATCTGAGCGCCAGGATACATTCCAACAACACTGGAAACTGTTACAGCGTTGACCGTCCCGCCATCGATCGTAGTTCCGATATTGGTCGTATTGACGACAGCCGAAACAAGAACGTAGCTGACGTCCATCAGAATGTCATTGGCGAGAATCAGGCCCATGCTACCTCTGTTCCACGTCGGTCTGCTTGGCGGCAACTCCTACGGTCTTTGTGAAGCGCAGAGAGCCCTTGCGGGTAGCGAACTTGGAGAGCTCTTCCATCTTATTCAAGAAACGATCGAGCACTGCCAGCGAGCTAAGAAGTTCCTGTCCTCCCTCCTTTATGCGCGCGGCGTGGCTCGCATAATCGACCAGCGCATCCATGTACTCCTGCTGATAATCGACAGACTCCGCTCCGGTGTACGGCCGTGATTCGTAAACCGGAAACTGCACGACCGTTAGATAAACGGTTACCGGACCACTGCCAACAACCGGAGGGAAGATCCCAAACTTGTTGAATCCGAACGGAAACCATCCCTGAATCTTGGTGCTCGGAACTGAAGTATCGTAGCTTTCCCATCCCGGATCGAGCTTGTCCAATTCCCACCACGAATACTTGCGGATGTACCCTGGCCCATCCATTCGCAAAAGCGCCAAAGCGTTTGGAGGCATGGCCTGGAAAAAGCTGCCAGGCTGAATCGCAAAAGGAACAGACTGGCGAATCTGCGGCTCGCCCGTAGCGAGCGTGGCCATGTTCATCGCTTCAACTAGGAACGGATAAATCTCGTTCTGTAAATTCCAGAAGATAGGATCTGTCCGCTCTTCTTCCAATTGATCGAGAACCAGATTCGCCAAGTCTGAGATTTGAGTCATGTGTCCAATCGTCCATATATGGACAAATCAAAGTGAACGTAAAAACGCAATAAGCGCCTGTTGGTCGCTCGGCGAACGATGATTGAACAACCCAATCACAGTATTCGCTTCGGAGCCTTGCGATGCGTGAGCCTGAATTGCGCACGGCAAAGTCGTACATCTTCCATCGTGGAGCAGAAACGCTCGCTGGCCGACGCCCCACAACGGTGCCGACCGAAACTCCTGCCCGGTCGCTGTGCCCTGTGTAACGCCATCGGCAAGTCCCACTCCGAGATTATGAACGAGCAAATCTGAGAATAGATTCACCTGCGCGTTAGAAATCGCCGTTGCTTCACTTGATGGGCCTGATACCAACACTGGCGTGTGGCACAACGCGCAACCCACCTCATTGAACACTTGCTGCCCCGGCATCGTCCCAAGCGGTACTGATGGCGCTGGCGCCGCGAGATCGCGCATGAACGCCGCAAACTCTTCGATGTCCGATAACACTTGCACTCCTGCAAGTGACGGATTCGACGTGTCCTCCGGGGTAGGATTGATGCGACAGCTTGCAGGCAGCACACTCCCCGGCATCGGACGCTCGGTCGGGAACAGTTCGTTCGACACGCCGACTTCGACGTTGTACGCCTCGCCAGCGAATACCAGGCCAGATTTATTCTGCGCCTTCCAACCAAATCGCGTAATCGTGCCATCGTTAGGATTCGTGTTGGTGTGCCCGGAGATCCCTAGCAACAGTTTCGCCAGCGGGTTAGCGTTCATGTTAGTGATGATGGCCTCGTTCGGGATGTTCTCGATAAGGCCAAGCCCAAACACCGGCGTCGGAATACGGAAGCTGGCATTGCCGAGCGCAAGTTCCTCTGCAAAGTTCGGCTGTGCAAGTGTGCATGTGGTGTTATCGGCGCGGCCAGTCACGGTGAAAAGGTCGTGAACACCACCGTCCGGCATTGCTGTATTGAGCGATCCGTCAGCGTTGTGGAAGTATTTGAGCCGCATCTCGCTAACCGGGCCATCTGGCGTGATGAACGGGGGGATAATGTTGATCGCGCCGTCAGCGTTGTAGTCAACCGTCGCCTGTGGATTCTGACCGACAAACGGATAGGCCGTGAGCGATGGCGATGTCCCGCCGATTGCTGGCTGCGCGTGGCACTCGCCGCAAGCCTTGAACGGCCCGGAGTTGTAGAACGGACCCAAGCCTCCAGGAAACGTCTCCGTCTCGACAAATCGCGCTGCACCGTCCTGCGCTTGTGCGAGTTGCGCTGCCGTCAAGCCGGGTAAAAATCCGCCTGCACCGATTGATCCACCGCGCGGCCCCGGATCAACCACCGCCGTCGTAACGGCTGGGGATTGTCCCTGCGTTCCCGCCGCAAGACACGCACACATCGCCACCAATACAACTGTTAGCATAGTCTTCATTTTGTCCGCCCTTCAGACCGGGCTGGGAAGCCCTATTAGTTGACTGCTTTCGCTCTCTTACGCTCTCTTGCACACACCCTACAGAACGTGCCTTTACCATCCGGCCTGACGTATGTGGTTGCCGCTGTGTATTCGTGCCCACGCGGGCAATGAGTCTTGTTCGCCTGTGGATGTCGGCCCTTGGCAACGCAATCCAAAAGATTTTCACTCTGCGTGCCGATAAAGAGATGTTTGGGATTGACACATCTTGTGTTATCGCATTTGTGCAAAACCTGAAGGCCAGATGCGCGGTCGAAACCTAAAAATAGCTGAGCCACGACCACATGAGCGCTCTGGTATTCTCCCCTGAACTTTCGCTTGGGGTAGCGTTGCGACGGCTGAGAGCGAAAATTCCAACAGCCAGTCTCCATGTCCAAGTCAACGTGGTCCATAAATGGCGACGATGTACCACGCGGAACTCCTTTTACTCCTCCCATGCTTTCTCCTTCCCTAGAAAAGTGGTCCAACTAAATAGACGTCCGAGCATGCTAAATCACTTGGATTGCTACAGTTCCCGCCAGGGTAAGCCATATTTGAACTGAACACAATATACTTACCATCCCGGCTAAGAGCAGCTCTCTGCTGTCCCCAAAATTCCGACGAATCATCCCTTGTCCTTGACCAGAACAGCCGGTAAATATCTCCGGTCGTGCCGCCGAGTCCACCTGTGTTCCCAACGCTTCCTACGTTGACGAGAATATCTTCGCTCTCATACGGGAAGAAGCAGTTGCCAGGGAGCGATGACCCCGCTTGGGTGTATTGGCTGCATGAGGTATTCGTTGGCGCAACGTAATTCGGACTGGTCGTCCACCATTCCGGGCTAGTAGGTCTGGAAGTATCGTCATAAGCAATGAGCGCCCATGGCTGCGACGGAGACGTTCCCGCCGTGCTGATATGCCCTCCGGTAAACGCGGTCGTGAAAACGCACGCCACGGCGTTGTTGGCGTCGTTCATGCTGGAATGTCCACCGTGATTTGGACACGGATCGTTCCCTTGACTTCCGTTTGGCGACGGGTCCCAGAGCGACAGAAACATATTCAGGCCGCCCGTCAAGCTCTGGTAAGAGTCTGTATGCGTGGTTCCGGTTTGCATGTTGAACAGCGTGCCGCCAGAGGTCACAAGAGATTTGCAGGACTGCCCTGCTGCGAAGGCTGACTTACACGCCGCATCCATGTTCGGCTCTGACTGTGTGCCGCTATTGGTGACTGCCTCCCATTCCACTTCCGCTCGATTATCTGTGGACATGATGATCTTGTGAATGCAGCCGTTCGCTACGTTCGTCGCGCCCATCGGGAACGGTGCCGCGCCCGAGCCTGAGTATTCAGAGTTGGCAAACACGCTGCATTTACCAGCCCCATTGGATAATGTGGATGTCCACGACGAAGTGATCGTATTCGAATTCAGGTTGTAACTGAATACGTCCACGTTCGCTACGCCGCTGACTGCCACATGCTCTCCGACGAGCGCGATGGTCGAGCCGTCGAGAGAAATTCTTGTCTCGTCGGTGATCGTAATGTACGTATATTGCGGCGAAGACGAGAAAGTGTGAACGGTGGCGAGACTAAGCGTGTTCGTCCCTGTGATCGTCGCGCTCATCAGGGAATTGTTATTCGTGTAATAGAAAAGCGCCGGATTCGTGGCACTCCACATAAACACAGTGGTTGGATTCGTGGCCGATGGCATGTTCGCGTTGTTCACGATAACTGTGCCGCTCAAATTGATGACGCACCATCCACCGCCTCCGCCGCACGTTCCCGCGCCCGCGACGAAGATATACGTGTCATTAGAGTTCATCGGTTCATGCGTTGAGTAGTAGTGAACCGTGTCTCCGCCGACCGTCAGCCGTTTGACGGTGCAACCCGTGCCGCCAAGCGCCACACCAAGCTGATCAACGTAGGTGCCACCCACGCTCGCTGGAGGCACAAAGCTCGCCCAGGATGGCGACGGCAAGTGCCCGGCGTGGTCATCCACTCCGCCGCACTTAGGAGTTCCTGGCGGCGCCGAAGCAACCACGGTGAATGAACCGGTGCCCGTGATAGTTCCGGTACCAGTAACAGACTGCCCAAACGCAGAACCGGCAACGAGAAACAAAATGACAGCTAAAGTGTTGCGCATAGATTTGCTCTTTCTCCGCAAGGCAAAGATGGCCAAGCCAATCACACCAAGAGTTCCACCGACCGCGATGACACCAGTTGTCGATGGCGCCGTAACCGTAACCGTGAACGATGAAGTACCTGGAGTCGATGGCGTGCCAGAGACAATCCCGGTCGCCGGGGCCACCGTCAATCCAGCCGGCAACCCACTTTCGATAGCGTAAGTGCAATTTATGCAAGGAGTGCCATTGAGCGCCACTGCGGCCACGGTCGCAATGCTCGCTGAGTAGGCGACCGACACAGTGCCCTGCGGCATCGTGAACGGCGAAGTCATCGAAACCGTATTTGACGGCGGGGGTGGCGGCGTAACCGCCGAAACGACAAGCGAAAACGATTGCGATACTGCGCCGGCAGAATTGCTGGCCGTAAAAGTTACCGGGAATGTACCAGAAGCAGTCGGCGTCCCACTAAAAACAGGAGAAGAAAAAGTCACACCCTCGGGCATGGCCCCGCTCTCGGCGATCTTCGGCGCCGGAGTTCCGGTTACGGTCACGGTAAAACTTCCGGGCATCCCTTGAGTAAACATCGTGCTCGAGGCGCTGGTAATTTTCGGAGCAACTGGCAACGGAGGAGGCGGAGGAGCGTTGACCGTAAGAATCGCAAGAGCACTCTTGACGGAACTTCCGCAACTTGAAACCACTACGGCAAGCGTGTCACCATCCATCGTAACGGTCGTGGCTGTGACCGTGTAACTCGATCTTGTGGCGCCAGTGATCGCTCCGCCGTTTCCGTACCACTGGTAATGAAGCGGACAAAATAAGGAAAAAGTTGAATTGTTCTTAGCCACGACACTGAAAGTCGCTGACGCAGGAGCCATAGCAACAACGCTCTTCGGTTGCGTCGTAATAGTCGGTACAGCAGATAAAGCCAACAGTGCAGCGATCAACAAAATTCGCATATTTTCCCCTTAATTAAACTTCGCGCAAATCCATCCAACCACATCGCTCGTTCCGCCTGTGATCGTAAAGCCCGTCGTGGTCGTCACGATCTTCGCCCCACCGGCCGTGGTTTCATCGGAAGGCACACATACCGGTCGCGTGACGTACGTTCCTGTAAACGTGTAGCTCGCCGTTCCACCCGAGAGCGTCAACCTTCCAACACCATCGGTGTTCGATGACGTCGTGCTTGCCAAAATCACGCCGGCCGACCCACCACCAATTACAAGTTGAGTCCCAGAACCAGTAAAAGCCAAACCATTGACGGACATATTCTCAGGCGTCGAAACCGTTGACCCGTTGTCCGTAAGGCTCGAGTTGATGAGCGAATTTGCCCCGTTAGCCTTGGGAAGAACATTCGTCGATAACGAAGTCGATGTCGTGTTGCCGGTTCCCGTACCACATGTTGGGCAAGAAACCTGCCCCGTTGCGCCGACAACGATTGGCGACAAACCGCTCAATCCCGCGCTTCCCACGTTCCCAATCGGAAGCTGCCCGGTTATTCCGCCGTTGCCCGTTCCAGCCAAATTGATCGCCGGGACTTGCGTATTCAGCAAAAGAGTCAATTGGGCTACCGGCGTGGTGCTCGTAATGACAAGCGGCGCCGTGCCGGTAGCAACCGTCGAAGTGAAAGTCTGGGTTGTCGAAATCGGTTCGGTGGTCGAAACCGTTACGCCATTGTCGCTTATCGAAGAACTGGTGATTACCGATGCGGCCGAGAACTTGGAAATGAAATTGGTTGCGCCCGACCCAGAAACCGTTCCTGTCGCACAAGACCCCCACAATGGATCGGTGCCATTGCTCGTAAAACACGTTCCGTTTACCCCAATCGCAATGCGTGTCCCCACTCCGCTGTGGTAGTAAATCAAATCGCCTTCCGTCGTCAGCGGGCTCAAGGCATTAAAAGCCGCATTCGCGGTCGTTTGCCCCGTACCACCACCAGCGATCGATCGTGTTCCGGTCGCCGTAAACGAAACGTTCGAACCCGAAGCAGCCGCAGTGATGGTGATGCCACTGGTCGTCGCACCGGTCTGGAAATTCACCGGACTTCCGAGCGGCGAACCTCCGTTCACGGTAATACTTGATCCAGAGCCGCAAGGTGATCCGTAATCCGCAAGCGCTCCGCTAGATCCCCACTTCACGCAATCATTGAGCGTTCCGGCTGGCGTGACGGCCGTAGCCGTGATCGTACCCGTACCGGTCACACCCAAACTTGCACCCGTGCCGACCAACATCGCTGCGGCAGTGTTTGTGCCTCCAGTAATCGAAGGGAAGGCTGGAGAAGCGTTGCACGTTGTCCCGGCGTCCACAAGGTTTCCGCTCGCACCGACCTTCACGCAATCATTCGTCGTGAGCGCTCCAGTCACCGTGGCGATCTCGGTTGTGCTTCCGGAATAAGTAAACGGAAGCTGCGCGGTCGTTGTTATCCCAGAAATATCCGTAAAAGCTGGCTGCGTGGACGAAGGCACGCCGCTCGTTGAAATTGTGTTGATCCACTGGTGCGCAACCGCAACATAGGACTCCACTCCACCAAGCGTGCTAGCTGACGGAAGTGGAAGATCAGCACCAACCAAAGCTCCAAAAGTCGGCGTTGCCGCCGATCCGGACGTTGGCCCGCGCCAAAACGTATTCGCGCTCTGCGTATTCGCCGTACAAGTCAAAATCCCAGTGGTCGTCACAGGGCTTCCGCTCACCGCGCAAGGGATGCCCGTCAGCGCTACACCGACGCTCGATACCGTCCCTGTTCCAGTGCCACTGCCACAAGTGCTTCCGTTGTCAGTAAGGCTCGCTCCCGGCCCCCATGCTACGCAGTGCCCATTTACGGGCGTCGTTCCTGTCCAGTAAGGAATAATGCCCGTCGCATCGGGAAACGTATAAATTCGGTTCGCGGTGTTCGCGTGCGTGAAAGTTCCAAAGAACTGCGTTGAGCCAGCAACAGAGAACGTCTGCGTGGGGAGTTGGCAAGCGCCCCCAACGGGGCAATTCGATCCGTAGGTTTGAAGATGTTCGGCGATCTCAAAGGCTTCGTTGTCAGTTACCGTGCCAGTTGGGATGTGAATCATAATTGGTGCATACGCCGTCGTAGCGCAACTCGAGCTGACCGTCGTGTAGTGCTCGACCACCGCCGGAGTAGTCGTCACCCCAGTTAGCTTCGATATTCCCGAAGTCCAAACCCATTGACCGTCAGTCGTTGTAACGTCGGGATTAAACAAGGTAGTGTTGGCCGTATTCCCAGAGCCGCCAAGAAAGAACAACAGAGCCGCATTGCAGGTTGACTGGGACCAAACGCCGTATACGAAATAGTCTCCAACGGCGAGAGCAATCGAAGCATTCTCGTAGGCCACGTTCCCGGAAACGCCGGTAGTCGTGTAGCTGGTTGCGCCGCTGGTGCCGTCTGGGGCTGATATTCCGGTCGTTGTTGTGACTCCCGTGGGATTGCTGAGTGTCCAGGCCGATGATGCGGTGTGGGAAATATTCGCATAGCGGACAGCGTTCGGAGCGAAATTTCTTCTCGCGTCATCATCCTGCGCCGCCACGATTCCACCAATGACTCCACGCGCGCCGCTGCGGAACGACGTCGAGTCAGTTTGCATCCCCTGATTGGGGCAGGCAGAGTTGGAGTTTATAATCGAACCGCCTAGAGTCATTGGACCGTCGTAGATGCAAGTAGGACTGTACAGGAAATCAGCAAACACGTTTTGTGCAACTGCCCCTGCTCCATCCACGACAACCGCCGATGCGTTAACGCCGCTATCTGAAATTTCGACGTGATTCACGTACCCGCCACTGTCGCCATGCGGCAGAGTAAACCAAATTCCAGGAGGGTCATCGGCAGAGTTCGTGCCCTCTTGCGTAAAATCCCTAAGCAGCATCGAGCCGCCATTTGCGCCTGAGTAAAACTTGATTCCGGTTCCGACCATCCGATTGACTTCGATGAGGCCGCTACCAGTCCCGCTGACTTCTGTGGGATTTACCGTGATTCCAAAAAGTTTGTCGCCGAGGGCGGCAGCGCTGCTTAGTGTGGCATTCGGCCCGGTCTGGTTGTAAGTGAAGTGGGTGTTGTCGGGAACCGACTGAATAACATATGTTCCGTTAAATGATGTGTCACCAGTCTCGTTGCGGATTGAGACATTAGCTCCGTTCGGAAGGTCGTGTGTCGTACCACCGAATCCTCCTGCTATTACGGTCGCGGTCACGACGTTGCTACTGCGAGACAGGCTCACATTCCAAGCCTCAAGGCTCCCGTAGAACGTGGAATCGTCAAAAAACACCCAGAATACATTCGAGCCGATGTCTACTTGCGGTCCCCAGCCTACGGCGCTTGCGCCGCCCGTTCCGCTCACCCCCTTGAAAATCACGTTAACCGCACCACCATTGTCACGATTCCCTGTGGAGTCTATTCCAAGGGTGATAGCTGTACCCTGCGGACCAAGTGCAAAATTTTGAACGAGCGTAGCAGAGTTTGTTCCATTCATCTGAAACGCAGCGTAAGCGTTTGTGCTGCCCCAAGACTCAGCACATTGAGGGATGTGGCTATTAGATGATTCAGATTGTCCGTTCTGGCAAATGAGCGAGAGAGCACCACTTGAACGTATCCATCCGGTCGCTGGGCTAGAGTATTCTGTAGACTGCGCTCCTACAATTCGGAGTCCTTTACCGTCCGCCGCTCCGATGGAAACGCTAGGGCCGATATAAACCGTTCCGGTACCTGCGGTGATGGGGGAGGAAGAAGAACCACCCGGCAATGCCTCAAGCGCAGCGTACACGTGTTGTTTCGCCGTTGCCCACGACAGCCCGGAATGTGAATCGTTTCCCGCCGAAGAGACGTATTGGATATTGCTGATGTGCGTATCAATAGACTCTACGTCAATCGTTGAACCGCTGGGGTTAAAGGTTACGCTGGGGATCGAACTTGATAGCGTCACACCTCCCGTCAAAGTATTGAGCGACGAAACGCCACTTCCGCCACCGCCACCACAAGCCGCGTTCGTGCTGCCAAGAATTCCACTTGTCCACGTAGCGCAGCCGTTTGACTGAGCAGAATCAGAAAAGCCCCCGCCGCCATCCATGCCAACGGCTCGACCGGTAGAACTAAATGCGGAAAAACCTCCAGCGCCTCCTGTTCCAAGCAATCCCATGGCCGCAACGTCAAGTCCAGTCATGGACTGGCTTCCACAGCCCTCCTCAGCATTGTTCGAAACACAAACTTCTTGATAGAAGGTACTGGCAAGTATTTGCCCTCCGGGACCACCTGCAATTTGAGTCATAAGCAGTTGTGGTCCACTGTTACTGTCCGAGAGTTGGAAAGAATTGCCACTTTCTGAACTAGGAGGATTAATTGAAATGGAACCACCTACAGACGATCCCACTTCTAACGATCCACCATTCCAAGTTAAATAATCAGACCCTCCAAAAACCCCAGAATTATTAAACTGAATATCGGTATTATTTCCGCCGGGAATTCCACCGCCACCGCCACCAGCGTTAACCGTGTCTGGAGTGAGAATTGCCACCGACGCTGTGGTGCCGGTGCCGGCGTTCACCGAGGTTACAAGAACATTGTCGTAGCCGGGCGTCTTGGTCGTCGATCCAGTATCGTGAAGGAAACCGGCCGTCGTAGCCGACATGATCGCCTGATCGCCGATGACCGTTTGATTGTCAAATACCAACGTACACGACCAGCTAAAACAAACTTGCACGTTTCCAGCGTTGCCAGCCCCAAACTGCGCCGATCCCACCAAACCTTCTGCCGTTCCGGCCGCGCAAACGATCGCCTGGTTTATCGAATTTCGGCACACGGTGTTGTTAACAACCGTGCCGGGGTTAGCGTTCGCCATCTGGCCGTAAAGGCCGTTAGACATGACCGACGTTCCATTTGGCCATTGAGACGGATTTGAGTTGTCGTCATACCCGGAAGAAATACCGATAATCAGCGGCGATACGAATTTAGCGATACGGTTACTTAAACCGCTTCCGCCGATCGTTCCTCCGCCCGTTCCGGGCATCGAAATCGACGCAACAAACAACTGGATTCCGTTCGCCTGAAAGGTAAGGGTGTAATTTCCCGGCGCAGCCCAGAATCCATAATTTCCATAAGCGTCTGATGAAATCGGATTTGCCAAAGGCGTGACGCCGTTGGGGTCGGCGTAAAGGCTCGAGATCGGCGTGCAAGGAACTCCTGGAGATCCGTACGGACAAACAGTAATCGTGGCGCCGGCAACCGTGGTTACCGGGATCGACTGACTGAAAACAACGTTGTCGTACCTCGAGAGCGTTTGTCCATATATGGACGAACAGAAAACGAGAACGAAAAACGTCAATCCAATCAGTTTTTTAATTAAGGTCGGCATATATAGTCCACAGCTAACGTGCTCGCCGCCACGCTGACTCCTGCTGTAATCGTAAAGCTCGATGTGCTTGGAGTCCCGTGACCAATGCCGAACAGAGTCGCGCCGCTCATGGCCGTAGTCGCAGGTGTCGTGTAGCTCGCCAATGTCGCGCCTGTGATATTCGCGCCGTTCTGAAGCCATTGATAGGAGAGTTTGCTGCCACTCGCTACGACGCTGAAGGTCGCTGGCGCTGGAGCAGTTACGGTCCGACTCACAGGTTGAGTTGTAATCTTCGGTGGGGCTGGTTTCATCGCCAGCAACAGAATCGGAAGCACTGAAAGCAGTTTAAGTCTTGTCATTCCTTCTCCTTTTCGTCGGTGCTCTTTTCGATTTCTTCTTTGACATCTTCGAGCGTTGTGGTGCCGTCTGTCTTAGATTCTTTGGGCTTCTCTTTTGGTTCCAAGTTTAGGGCCGACATATATAGTCCACAGCTAACGTGCTCGCCGCCACGCTGACTCCTGCTGTAATCGTAAAGCTCGATGTGCTTGGAGTCCCGTGACCAATGCCGAACAGAGTCGCCCCACCTTCCTGTGTAACGATGCAGAGGCCCGGAGCAGCCGAAAGTGTCGCTGAGAAATTTACGGTGGCGATGGTGCCCGTGGTGGCT
>Ga0302300_1000417_pt1 | contig 30550 bp, 36 predicted proteins | sample III_Palsa_E1_1_FD_198756 | JGI IMG/M metagenome (GOLD analysis project Ga0302300, IMG submission 198756) | Peat permafrost microbial communities from Stordalen Mire near Abisko, Sweden - III_Palsa_E1_1 | ecosystem: Environmental > Terrestrial > Soil > Palsa > Peat permafrost | place: Sweden...
CCAGGTGAACTTCGTATTCCGGTTTTTGCAGCAAAAAATCAGACAAAATGCCCATACCCGGCCCAACCTCCAGCACTTGTTTGTACTTATCGCCGGGGCGCAGGCTGTCAACTATCTTAGCTGCAATGTTTTTATCAGTAAGAAAATGCTGACCCAGGTGTTTTTTTGCTCTTACCAATGTCATTATTAGTCAATTATTTGAGCAAATTAAATCATATTTGCGCTTTATTAAGGAACAAATCTTTTTATTTACGTTTGTAAGTCGAAGCTGTATGCAAAAGCAGCAGGCAAAAACCTTAAAATAAGCCCGATTTGATCAGTGAAATCACAAATAAATCTGTGGAATCATATATAATCGGTGTAACCATATATAACATGAGCGAGAAACTAAAAATAGGTATAAGTATTGGCGATGTAAACGGAATAGGTTTAGAGATCATTATTAAAACATTGTCTGACAGTCGTATATATGATTATTGCACCCCTATTGTTTACGGCCATACCAAAGTAGCATCATTTTACCGCCGTATCTCTGATGTAAACGAGTTTAACTTTAACGTTATTACCCATCCTTCGCAAATACAGCCCCGCAAACCCAATATGATCAATTGCTGGAGCGAGGATGTGAAAATAGAACCCGGCACCATAAACAAGGAAGTTGGTAAATACGCATTTATGTCGCTCGAACGCGCAACTACTGATCTGCTTGCCGGCGATATTGATGCATTGGTTACCGCACCTATTAATAAAGATACCATCCAAAGCGAAAGCTTCAATTTTCCCGGTCATACCGAATATTTACAGGAACGCGGCGGCGCTGCTGATTCGCTGATGTTTTTGGTGAGTGATACCCTGCGCATTGGTGTGGTTACCGGCCATATCCCGGTTGCTAAAATTTCTGAAAGTATTACTGTTGAAGGTATATTATCAAAGCTGCGCCTGATGGATGCCAGTTTGCGTAAAGATTTCTGGATCCGCAAACCGAAAATCGCCGTACTGGGTCTTAACCCTCATGCCAGCGATAACGGCCTCATCGGTAACGAAGAAGCTCAAACTATTATCCCTGCCATTGAAGAAGCTCGTGCTAATGACATACTGGCTATGGGCCCATATTCAGCCGATGGCTTTTTTGCCAACGGAACTTATTTACAGTTTGATGCTGTACTGGCCATGTATCACGATCAGGGCTTAATTCCTTTTAAACAGATCGCTTTTGAATCGGGTGTAAACTTTACAGCAGGACTTGATTTTGTGCGTACCTCGCCCGATCATGGTACCGCTTATGATATTGCCGGAAAAAACCAGGCATCAGAAGTATCGTTCCGAGAGGCTCTGTTTACTGCCATGCATATCGTAAAACATCGCCGCGAAACTGCTGAACTAAACGAGAATCCGCTTGCATTTACTAAGTTGAGCAGAGACAGGGATTAATTTAACTCACCTTGTCTGCGTTGTTGTCTGAACCGGAATTTTTTTGAATTTAAGAATTGACAGAATTCTAAAAATTCCTTAATTCCATAAATTCGGGTTCAGCTAATTATTTACTAATTACTATCCGCAAGTGCATCACTAAGTGCTTTTGTTACGTGTTGCTCATATTGTTCTGCACTCTGAATGGCGGTTTCTTTAAAAACCTGTTTGCCTTGCTTATTAAAAATCATACAGGTGGGATATCCTGAAAAACTAAAAACAACATCGGGGCAATTAGACCTGTCATCAGGGGTAGAGTGACCGATTATCTTTGAACCCAAAACCTTTGAACTGCATCCTGGCATAAAATAAACCGGCAATTTAAACGCATTTAAATTACTGAAAAACTGATATTGACTTACAGCTGTTTTCATGCTCGTATCCTGGTTTATAAACTTTTTAACCTGTGCGCTATCTGTCATGCAAATAGTTATAAAGCATAAATTTTTGTTGTTGACATATTGAGCGTAAATTTTATGTAAAGGCCCCATTGCCAAAAAACAAGGCGGACAAGGAATAAACCAGCAATCGATAAACAGTACCTTATTTTTCGCTAATTGATGCAGTGTAGTGTGTACCCCGTTAATATCATAAACATCTATATCAGGCAGGGTGCTTACCTCAGCTTTCTTTTCACTTTGAGCCTTAACGCTCAAAAAAAATACGGTTAATAAGGTTATTATTAAGAAAAACTTTCTGCTCATGATGGGTTGGTTTAGGTTATTGGATTGTATGATAGGAAACGGTTTAATTTAGATAAAATTATCCTAAACGAAACCGTTTCATCAAACCACAAACTTGAACAACACCGTAGCAATGTTTATATCTTATTACTTCGCAGCAGGCGCAGTATCAAATATCCCATTCAACAACCCAGCTAAACGTATCCCTGCTTTTTCAATACGTGATTGCACTACTTGTATATGTGCATCGTAATAATCCTTACCAAAGTTTTTATCTTCGCTGGCATCGGCTTCGGTATATAAAATAGAGCTGATCTGGTAGCTTTCCCACGCCCAAACTATAATTGGGTCGCTTTGCCATTTTGTGATTTGCGCGGGGGTGGCGTGGTCAAATTCATCGGCCAGTTTATCATAGCTTAAACCCTGTTTCTCTAATAAATTGGTATCCCATAAAGCGTGCAGATTGGTGCCACTGCCTTCAAAGGTAACCTGTATGCTGTTGCCGCCTTTGTCCTCGGCATGGCTTACGTGCATGGGCTGGTGCATATCGCCAACAAAATGCACCAGGAACTTTAACGCCTCCGCCTTTTGCGTACGCGATGCATCATTATCTTTCAATGTTTGTTCAGCGCTTAAAATTCCTTTGTATACATTCCCGCCTGCCGCAGTTTCAACCTGGGTTTTAAAATCGGCAAAGCTTAAACCGCTTGGGACATTAATAAAATGCAGGGGCGCTGTTTCCGGGTGATCTGAGCGTATCTCATCGGCCCAGGTACTAACATCGGCCAGGCTTTGGTATCCCAGCAACTCTTTAACACCGGCTTTGGCCTGTGGGGTAAGGTGGCGTTCAGCAATATCGCCGATGGTACGGTGGCCGGTTACGCCCCATGATATTAAACAAACAGATAAACCAAGCGCTAAACTTAACAATACGTATTTTTTCATAAGGGGATTTTTCAGGCGACTAAAATACCTACTACAAAGTTAGGTAATTGTAACAAGTTCAACATCTCTGTGTTAAAAACTGCTCGTGTTAGTAACCATTGTCATCTCGAACGATAGTGAGAGATCTTCTGCAACTTAAATAGCGGCCATGCACATCGCAAAGGATTTCTCCACGTACCTCGTACGAAATGACAATAGGAACAACCCGTTACACGCCCCCCAACCCCTGCCACACGCCACCCAAAACACCCCAAAAATTCATTTTTAAAAAACCCTTTCCACATATGCTATTTTTCCCTTACATTTGCGGGCTAATTGTTGCTCGTTGAAATCGCTTAGAACATTTGCAATTCCCTATACAGGTTTAAAGTTGGGGAAGCACCAGTTTGAGTTTGACATTACGGATAGCTTTTTCGACGAGTTTGAATATTCACTCGTTAAAAAAGCTGACCTCAAATGTATGGTCGACTTGGAGAAACAGGAAACTATGATCATCCTGAATTTTCATATCACCGGTCATTTGGACCTTAATTGCGACAGGTGCCTGTCTCCATATCCGCAGCCGGTGGATATACGTGAGCAGCAGGTAGCCAAATTTAGCGAAGAAGAAATTGATGATGAAGACATCATCACCCTGGGAAAAAGCGATCACGAGATCAATGTAGCAGGGCTTATATATGAATACATAAACGTTGCAGCGCCTTTTATAAGTGTTTGTAACGATGAGGGTAACACCCCTTACTGTGATAAAGAAATGCTGGACAGTTTGAATAAACTTACAGTAAATAATGAACAAGATGAGAAAGCAGACCCACGGTGGGATGCCCTCAAAAAAATTAAATGATTTAATAAATTAAGTTATGCCACATCCAAAGCGGAAGATATCCAAATCGAGAAGAGATAAACGCAGAACACACTACAAGGCTGTAGCCCCTACATTAACTACTTGCAAAACTACCGGTGCGGTACATTTGCCACACAGAGCTTATACTGTTGATGGTAACGTTTACTACAACGGTAAATTACTGATCGAAAAAGCAGCCGTAGCCTAAGTAGTTTTCTGAAATGAAGATCGGCTTAGATATTATGGGTGGCGATTACGCCCCCGAAGCAGCCGTTTTAGGCGCGATTTTGGCCCATAAAGCCCTATCCGACTATAAACTGGTGCTTATTGGAGACAAAGATATAGCTGTAAAAATACTTCAGGAAAATAATTATAGCCCCGATAACTTCGAGTTTGTACATACAACCGAAGTTATTGGCATGGGCGAACATCCTACAAAAGCCATCGTTCAAAAGGCCGACTCAAGTATTAGTGTTGGTTTCAAACTACTAAAAGAAGGTGCTATACAAGCGTTTTCCTCGGCTGGTAACACCGGGGCTATGCTCGTTGGTTCCATGTTTAGTGTAAAAACTATTCCGGGTGTGCAACGCCCGGCAATCACCTCTATTGTACCGCAGGTTAGCGGCGGCGTAGGGGTTTTGTTGGATGTAGGTGCTAATGCCGATTGCAAACCCGATATGCTGCTACAGTTCGGCATGCTGGGCAAACTATTGGCCGAATATGTATACAAGATCAGCGAGCCACGTGTGGCGCTGGTAAATATAGGCGAGGAAGAAGAAAAAGGAAATATCCTTAGTCAGGCAGCATTCCCGCTGTTCAAAAGCTCAACCCTGTTTAATTTTGTTGGTAATGTTGAAAGCCGCCACCTGTTTGATGATGTGGCCGATGTAATGGTTTCTGATGGTTTCACCGGAAATATTATTATCAAGCTTTCAGAATCGTTCTATGAAATTGCGCTTAAAAAAGGAATAAAGGACGAATTTTTTGATAGATTCAACTATGAGCAATATGGGGGCAGTCCTATATTAGGCGTAAATGCGCCGGTTGTAGTTGGCCACGGTATTTCAAACCCAGAGGCTATTAAAAATATGGTTCTTTTGTCAAAAGATATTCTTGAAAGCGGCCTGATTGATAAAATAACCCAGGCCTTTCAGTAAAAAACATAAAAATGAGTAAAATTCATGCCGCTATTACCGCTGTAAATGGTTATGTACCCGATTATGTATTAACCAATAAAGAATTGGAAACAATGGTTGATACAAATGACGAGTGGATCACCAGTCGTACAGGTATTAAAGAGCGTAGGATATTAAAAGGCGAAGGCTTAGGGACTTCAGACATGGCTGTACCGGCTGTTGAAGGTTTGCTGAAAAAACGCGGCATCGGTGCCGATGAGATCGACCTGATCGTTTTTTGTACCACTACTCCCGATATGCCTTTCCCGGCTACGGCAAATATATTAGGACATAAAATTGGCGCTAAAAATGCTTGGGGATTTGATCTGCAGGCGGCATGCTCAGGCTTTTTATTTGGCCTTAGTGTTGGCGCGCAGTTTATTGAAAACGGAAAACACAAAAAAGTACTGGTAGTTGGTGCCGACAAAATGTCGTCAATGGTTGATTACCAGGATCGTGCTACCTGTATTATTTTTGGCGATGGCTGCGGCTGCGCCCTGCTTGAACCAAATACTGATGGTTACGGCATAATTGATTCTATATTAAAAAGCGATGGAGCCGGTATCCCATATCTGCATCAAAAAGCAGGCGGATCAGTAAAACCTGCCAGCCACGCAACCGTTGATGCCCGCGAGCATTATGCCTACCAGGAAGGCCAGGCAGTGTTTAAATTTGCCGTTACCAATATGGCCGATGTTGCCGCCGAGGTGATGGAACGCAACAACCTTAAATCTGAGGATATTGCATGGCTGGTACCTCACCAGGCCAACAAGCGCATTATTGATGCAACAGCCAATCGTACCGGTGTTAGCGCCGATAAGGTGATCATTAATATCGAGCGTTACGGCAATACAACCAATGCCACTATCCCGCTATGTTTATGGGAGTGGGAAAATAAATTTAAAAAAGGTGATAACCTTATACTTGCTGCTTTTGGCGGTGGGTTTACATGGGGATCCATTTATTTAAAATGGGGTTATTAAAATAATGTGCAGATGTGCGTACATGTAAATATGCGGATGTTAGATACACAGGTGATAAAAGCCCGATTTTAAAAATAAACTTTATTAAATATGTTTTGTTTATTTGCTTATAACTAATTAATAAACTATTGAACTAATTTGCATGCTAAAGTACACTCATTTGCCTATGGCATATTGTATATTTGAATCTGCTCATTAATATTTAACTTTATCCAAAACCAATTCATTCCCCAAGCATGGATATTAAACAAATACAGGACCTTATTCGCTTCGTAGCCAAATCAGGAGTAAACGAAGTGGCGATCGAACAAACCGATTTTAAGATCACGATTAAAACCAACCAGGCGCCTACTATAGTTAATGCTACTATACCAGCACAACAGCAAGTTTTTGCTGCACCTGTTGAACCTGCTGTTTTAACAGCAGCCCCGGTAGCCCAGGTTGAAGATACTTCAAAATTCTTGACTGTAAGATCACCAATGATAGGTACTTTCTATCGCTCTGCAAGCCCTGATAAACCAATGATGGTAAATGTTGGCGATGAGATAAGTGTGGGTAGTGTACTTTGCATTATTGAGGCTATGAAGTTGTTTAACGAGATAGAATCAGAAGTTTCAGGCAGGATAGTAAAAGTATTGGTTGACAATGCTTCGCCGGTTGAATACGACCAGCCTTTATTCCTGGTTGAGCCTATGTAATTGTGCCAAATCAGATGTGCAAATGTGCGGATATGCAGATGTGCAAATGATTAATAAAATTAAATAAGCACACTTTTTAAATTAAAGTAAGTAAAATCCGCATACCTAATAACATTTGCACATCTGCATATTTGCATATCTGCACATTTAAAGTATTTGCACGTAAAAACAATGTTTAAAAAAATATTAATAGCTAACCGTGGTGAAATTGCCTTGCGTATTATTCGCACCTGTAAGGAAATGGGCATTAAAACCGTAGCTGTATATTCTACTGCCGACCGCGACAGCCTTCATGTGCGTTTTGCTGATGAAGCCGTTTGTATCGGTCCACCACCAAGTAAAGATTCTTATTTAAATATACCTAATATCATTTCAGCAGCCGAATTAACCAATGCCGATGCTATCCATCCGGGTTATGGCTTTTTGTCTGAAAATGCTAAGTTTTCGGCAATTTGTGCTGAATATGGTATAAAATTTATAGGGGCAACCGCCGCGCAGATCAATTCAATGGGTGATAAGGCTTCGGCTAAAGAAACCATGAAAAAAGCCGGTGTACCTACTATCCCAGGTTCCGAAGGTTTATTACAAAGTGTAAAAGAAGGTATCGCCATATCAAAAAAGATCGGCTACCCGGTAATATTAAAAGCAACTGCCGGTGGTGGTGGCCGTGGTATGCGTGTGGTTTGGAAAGATGAAGAATTTGAAGCTGCCTGGGATTCAGCCCGTGCAGAATCAGGCGCTGCCTTTGGTAACGATGGCATGTATCTTGAAAAATATGTTCAGGATCCGCGCCATATTGAAATACAGGTAGTAGGCGACCAGTATGGTAAAGTATGTCACCTTTCTGAGCGCGATTGCTCTATCCAGCGTCGCCATCAAAAACTGGTTGAGGAGTCTCCTTCACCATTCATGACCGAAAAGCTCCGTAAAAAAATGGGTGAGGCTGCCATTAAAGGCGCTAAAGCCGTAAAATATGAAGGTGCCGGAACAGTTGAATTTTTGGTAGATAAGGACCGTAATTTCTATTTTATGGAGATGAACACCCGTATACAGGTAGAACATCCCGTAACTGAAGAAGTGATCAATTTCGACCTGATAAAAGAACAGATAAAAGTTGCCGCAGGTATCCCAATATCAGGCAAAAACTACGAGCCAACTATGCATGCCATAGAGTGCCGTATAAACGCCGAGGACCCATTCAATAACTTCCGCCCTTCACCGGGTAAGATCACTAACTTCCATTCGCCAGGCGGCCACGGTGTGCGTATAGATACCCACGTGTACGCAGGCTACGTTATACCACCTAATTATGACTCGATGATAGCTAAGGTGATATGCGTTGCCCAAACCCGCGAAGAGGCTTTGAGTACAATGGAACGCGCCCTGAGCGAGTTTATGATAGAGGGAGTAAAAACAACCATACCTTTCCATTTAAAACTATTGCAGGACCCTAACTTCCGTGCAGGTAATTTTACCACCAAGTTTATGGAAACATTCGAATACTCCGAATAATGGAAACCGTGTTGCTAAAATAAAACGTAAATAGGATTTTAGTGTTAAAACAAGGTATTCCAAATTAAACATGAGCGACGAGAAAAATATAATAAAAGCAGTAAAGGATAAGGGTAAAAGCCTTGAAGCCGAAATGTCATTCTTTGACCATCTGGAAGCCCTGCGCTGGCACCTTATCCGCTCAATTATTGCGGTAGCTATATTTAGTATTGTTGCGTTCTGTAATTTTAGGCTCCTGTTTAACACCATTATCATGGGACCATTCCACCCAACGTTCTGGTCGTTCAGGATGATGTGTAGCGTAGGAAATTTCTTTCATTTATCAGGGTTTTGTATTGATCATATTAACGGCCATATCATTAATACCGAGATGGCCGGTCAGTTCTTACTGCAGATCAATACTTCATTACTAATCGGCGTTATACTAGGCGTACCTTATATTTTATTTGAGATCTGGCGTTTTATAAAACCCGCCTTGCTTGAAAAAGAACGAAAAGCCGCCAGCGGTTTTGTATTCTACGCCTCTATGCTATTTGTTATCGGCATCCTGTTCGGTTATTACATTCTTGTACCGGAATCTGTAGCCTTTTTAGCCGGCTATACTGTGAGCGATGTTATTAATAACCAATTTACCATCAGCTCCTATCTTTCTATAGTTTCTACCATCACCCTGCTAACGGGTATATTATTCGAGCTGCCTATCGTTATTTATATACTGGCGAGCATAGGTGTGCTAACAGGCTCCTTTATGCGTAAAACTAGGCGCTATGCCATTGTTATAATTATGATAGTAGGCGCCATCGTATCTCCATCGCCCGATATTTTAACAACTACAATGGCAACTATCCCTTTATTAGTATTATACGAAGTGGGTATATTAGTAGCCTCAGTGGTTGAGAAAAAGAGGTTGAAGAAGCATGATGAATTGATGGCTTCATAAGCTGTTTTTAAATTAATTTTATTGGATAGATTAGCGGTGGGTTTAACTTACACTGTCTGCGCTGCGCTGGACATCCCTCCTTTCGTTAATGCGAAGAGGGAAAAATAAAAATTCCCCCACCCTCTTTACTAATTAGAGAAGGTCGACTAGCGAAGTAAAGTCAAGGTGAGTTCGTTTTAAAATGTATAATAAACAATTGCACTTCATAACTCTCACTTTATCAGCAAAATTTATATCTTAGTCGCGATTAAACCAACAAAACTTCATTAATGAAAACGGGACTAAAAATTGCTATTGGCGCAGATCATGCCGGGTATGATTATAAAAATGCTTTAGCCGGTAATATAACTACAGCTGAAATAAAAGATTTTGGAACCTATTCTGCGGATTCTGTTGATTATCCCGACTTTGCCCATCCTGTTTCCCTTGCTGTTGAAAGTGGCGAATTTGACTTTGGTATACTGGTTTGCGGTAGCGCCAATGGCGTAGCCATCACTGCCAATAAGCACCAGGGCATCCGCGCCGCTATCTGCTGGAACGAGGAACTGGCCGTTTTAGCCCGCAGCCATAATAACGCCAATATTGTTTGCATCCCTGCCCGCTTTATATCAATTGATGAAGCAAAAAAAATAGTGAACGCCTTTTTGTTTACTGATTTTGAAGGCGGCCGCCATACCAACCGGGTCAACAAAATATCCTGCTGAAAGATGACCATTCGTAAACTGCTAAAGGGGATAATACTCCCTGCACTGCTGGCTTTAATTTTCATTGTTTTAACAGCTATAGTGGCCCAAAGCGCATTAAGCCTTAGTTCCTTTGGCAGGTTCTGTTTTTTCTTCCATACCATACCATTTGGCGTTGGCTTTTCAGGAAGTGGTGCCATGTTTATGTGGATATACTACCTGGTGCTATGGTTGGTGTTAACTTATATTTTTTTAGCGCTGAAATTTTTAATCAGAAGGTTCTTCAAGCCATCAGCTAAATAAATTTATAGCCAAAACAGGCTTTATCAAAATAGCGTCGTTTGTTTACCACCTTTGGGTACAAACAAGGTATAGTCAAATGGCGGCATCTCACGGCCTGCTAAAAAACGATTGCAGGCCATACGATATAGCTGATGTATAGATTCCGCCACTTGCCCGTCGCCGCTCATCCTTCTGCCGAAATTGCTATCGTTCAACTTACCATCGTGACAAGCTTTTATTAAATTCAGCACCTTCTCGGCCCTGTCGGGGAATGCCTTGTGTATCCAGTCGCTAAATATTTCGGATATACTGCCATTCAGCCTTACAATGGTAAAACCTGCTGCCAGTGCGCCTCTGTCGGCAGCGGCTTTAATAATATTAGGCACTTCTTCGCTGTTTAAACCGGGAATAATAGGCGCTGCCATTACCCTAACGGGGATGCCTTTTTCTGAGAGCTTTTGAATAACGCTCAGTCTGCCCGTGGCTGTTACGGTACGTGGTTCCAGCTTTTGCCTTAATTGCTCATTTAACGATGTTATAGACACGTTAACATGCACCAGGTTCATGGCTGATAACTCGGTAAGTATATCCAGATCACGCAGGATCACATTATTTTTGGTGATAATGCTCACCGGGTTTTTATATTGTAAAAAGACCTGCAATAAAGAGCGTGTTATCTTGAGCCGACGTTCAACGGGTTGATAACAATCCGTATTACCCGACAATAAAATGCATACCGGCTTATAGTTTTTTTTGTTGAAATATTCCTCCAGCAACACAGCCGCGTTGGGCTTTATGATGATCTTTCGTTCAAAATCAAGCCCTGCACTAAACCCGTAGTATTCGTGTGTATTCCGGGCATAGCAATAAATGCAGCCATGCTCACAACCCTGGTAAGGGTTTATGGAATACATATGGCCCAGATCAGGGCTGTTTGATTCGCTTACTATCTTTTTGGGGTTTTCTTCAAAAAGCTGGGTAGACGTATTTTCGAGTAAAGGCTCATCAAGCCCCTCGATATGCTCCAGCACATATTTGTTTTTCAGAAACTTGTTATGCGTATTTACCTGTGCGCCCCGGCCTTTAAAAAACTCGGCATTTTCCTCATGTGACATAGAACAAATTTGCTAATATTTTTAGCAAATTACAATTCTATTAATTTATTTTTTATGGCATATAATACCAACCCAACACGGCTCTTGATCTGTAATTTATCGAATAACTGGTCGCGGTAGCCGTCAACCGTGCGCGCGCTGATGCACATTTGGTCGGCAATTTCTTTGTAGGTAAGTTCAGTACCGGCCAGTTTTAAAAATTCAAGTTCACGGGTATTCAACTTTATTTGCTGATTTTGCTGCTGGTTAAAGTTACTTACTAAATAACGGGTTACAAAATTAGGGTAATAAACTTCGCCTTGCGATACTCGTTGCAGAGCCTGTTCAAACTCATAAGGTTCCGCATCTTTAAGTAAATAGCCTTTAACTCCAATTTTAATCATCTGCAGTACCTTTTCCGCATCCTCAAACATTGACAATACGATAATACATACCTCCGGATAATTACTGCGCAGCCAGTGTGCAGCGGTAATGCCATCCATTTTGGGCATGTTAATATCAAGCAGCACTATATCGGGTTTAACTTTGGGGGTTAACTTACGTGTTAGCTCTTCGCCGTCGCCTGCTTCAAAAAGGATCTTATATTGTGGAAATTTACTGATAAGTGCTGCAATACCGCTTCTGAAAAGGCGGTGATCATCAACCAAGGCTATCTGGGTGGTTTCCATCGATGTATAATTGGTGTTTAAAGGGGTTTAGGGTAACCTTAACACTACAACCTTTACCGGGTGAGCTGTCGATAGTTGCTACAGCGCCAATCAAGGCCGCCCTGTTCTCCATGTTTCTCAATCCCGAACCGCTAATCTCCACAAGCGATACGGCTGAAAAACCCGTTCCATCATCTTCGAGTGTTAAATTAAACAATTCATTAGAATATTGCAAGTTGATCTTCAAATACTTAGCGCCTGAATGTTTTAATGTATTGTTTAATGCCTCCTGGAATATCCTAAAAAGCACCAGTTCGCGTTCTTCGCCCAACGGATAGGTATTCCCTTCAATGTTCAATATTATTTTTATCAGGCCGCTATTATTTATCCGCCCGGTTTCCATTTCCAGAGTTTTCACAAAGCCAAGCTGGGCAATATGCTCAAAACTCATGCTTTTTGAAAGGTAACGCAGATCATTTATAGTTTGGGCAACCAGCTCACGACTTTCGTCGATCATTTTTTTAATAGGTTCATCGGCACCCTCAATCATACCCAGGTTTAGCTTAACAAAGCTAAGCACCTGGGTAATATTATCATGTATCTCCCTGCTAATATTTGTCAGCGTTTGCTCCTGCACCTCGATCTGCGTTTTTAAAAGTTCCTGCTGAAAGGCGGATCTGAGTTGTTCTTTCTCTTCGATATGCCGCTTTTTACGTTGATTATAGATGAATATATACACCAACAAAAAAGCTGGTGCAATCAAAAAAATGAGCGTAGTGATCAGAATTAACTCTGTGATGTCTTTGTTAGCCATTTTTTACAGATAAACGAATAGCTCCAGCAACTATATAAAATAATATTAAGGATTTTAAAAATGAAATAAGTTAAATGATGCTTAGGAGTAACCATAACTGAGTAAAGTTCATCATCAAATAAATTACAAGCGGTAACTGCGAAATAAAAAAACAAGGTTCCTGCAACCCACCAAAAAGCCGGAGAATATTTCAATACAATATAATCCCCATCCTTTAATAGTAAGTAATAATAATATAAGCTATAAAGTACAAATTCAACTGAAATTATTGTGAATGTAATATTATTGTATTTAAAAAACCCATGTATCAGTATCTCATAAAAATACGATATTACGAACAATGATATACCAACAGCAATTAGGAAATTGCTATTGGTATATTTATTTAATAAACGAGCGAAAATAAAATTTGTAAAACCAGCCTCAAAAATTATGAATAAATTGTATACCCAATGATTTTGTCTTCCTATATAAATTCCCAAAAATTCCGCAACACATGTAATTAAAAGATATGGAATCATTATTCGCCATGTTAAATCATGATCACTGATCAAACATATAATAGCGATTATAAGACAAATAGCTTCACTAATAGTATTTGCCGTAAAGAAATTCAACATAAGGTAACATATATGATTTAATCGCAATGGCTTGGGCATAATTCTCCATTATCATCACCACCGCCAGTAGATTGAAAGAGATGTTCGCGATACCAGTCCCAATTATTTTTTTCCTTAAAAAAGCCTAAAGAGGCCTTGCAATTAAAATTGTCGGCATGGTAGGGTTTTCTTAAAAATGTATGGGTATGGGTTGATACCAAAACAAAGTTCTCTTTATTGGCATCGGTATCGGGTTTATTATTATATGTTTGAGGATGCCTGCAAAAGTAGATGCGTATACCATCATGAGGAGTACTATCCAGTAAACGCAGTAATCCAATATTAAACCATTCAGCCTTTGTCGTTATCGGGCCTTTACCAAACTGATTTACCATTTCATAGGCTCTTTTTCTAGAGGTATAATGAGGCTCATCGCATGAAGAAACATCGTCCTTATATATACCAAATATATATAAATTTTCGCCCCAGTTATGCGGATATCTTGTCGATGCAATACCTTTCAGCGTATCTGGATTTTCATGAAAAAGTATATTGTCTTCATGATTATAATAGTCGTGATGCCTTGCTTTAGATGGCACAGAATCACTTGGACCAGCATTTTGAGTTGATACAAGTATAATTGAGTTATTTAATTTACCTGAGTTTATAGTGGTGTCGCTAACAAAGTAAATACGCATCCCATCGGTTTGACCATATTTATCAGGGCCACTTACTGGATCAGGTCCTCTCTCCTTATTAAGTAAAGCAACTATACGATGAAAAGTGACGCTATCAAACCAAATACTTTTTTGGGTGGGTTTTATGTCTTGGCTCCTATAATTTAAAAATTGCTGAAACATTTTATCCGCATCAGCTTTCTTAATGCCATTAAGTGTAATTAATAAAGGCGTGTCATTTGTAGGCGGAGGCGTGTTAACGCTACTACCCGCCCTAGCTGTATCAGTAGTTTTTTTATTCTTGTTTGAATTGCACGACATTATAGTCGTAACAATGCCAAATATTAACAATACTTTTTTCATGATTACTTAGCTTAAGGTTGTTAAATTCATTTATCTAAAATACAATCATACTCAATCACTCGCACCCCGTGTTTTAACGGTATTTTAATGGTTTAAAGCCCCTTAGTATTTATTAATCTAAAAATCATCCAACAATTTTTAAAGTATGATGTTACCATCACATGCGCCGCCTATTCCAACGCCTTTTAACCAAACCAGTAATTACACTGGCCAATAGGTGGTCGTCGCGGCCTGATAAAAAGCGGGTTGATCAAGCGCTGAGTGACCTCTATAAAAACATCACAACCAATCCCGGTAACAGGGGATTGGTTATTCGTTTTAATTCTAATAAAAGCAAGTTCATTATTTTATCTGACCAGCATAAAGGCGCAAGAAATGGCTCAGATATTTTCGCCAAAGCCGATAAAAACTACCTGGCTGCCTTAGACTATTATAACCGCAATCGATTTTGTTACATCAACCTTGGCGATAGCGAAGAGCTTTGGGAAAACTTATTCATCAATGTAAAAAAGCACAATAAAGCCACCTTTCAAAAAGAGAAGCTTTTTATAAACCGCGATGCCTTTATTAAAATATTTGGCAACCATGATCTGTACTGGGATAATTCGCCACTGGCACCGCTTAGTTTAATGCAGATCTATGGCCAAAAAATTAAAATTTATGAAGGCGTAATTCTGCAAACGCTGGTTAACAATAAAACCCTCTCTATCTACATGACTCATGGCCACCAGGGCGATCTGCAAAGCGATGGCAACTGGTTCAGTAAATGGTTTGTATCAAATGTTTGGGCACCGTTTCAGTCGTACCTGCGCATCAACCCAAATACTCCTGCTAATAATGATCAGCTTAAAACCGCGCATAACAAAATGATGTATCAGTGGAGTTCAAAACGTAAAAACACACTGCTGATAACCGGGCATACGCATCAGCCTGTTTTTAAGTCATTTACCGAGTTGGAAAGTTTATACGACAAACTGGAAAAAGCAAAAAAAGCGAATGAAAGCACCGAAGCGCAAACTATACAGGCAAGAATAGATAAGCTGCACCTTAAAGGTGAAAAAATGCCCGACTTTACCGGTTATTTGGATACTTACTTCAATAGTGGCTGCTGCTGTTTTGATGATGGCGACATTACCGGAATCGAGATTGCCGATGGTTGTATCCGTTTAATAAAATGGTATTATAAAAACAGTAAGGAAAGTGAAAGAATGGTGTTGGAGGAAAGTAAGCTGGAAGATCTGAAGATTGATTGAAGTAACCACTACGAAAAATAACCTAATGCACTCGCTCGGTTCCAGCCGAGTGAGGATTATCAAGCGGCATCCTGCCGCAGGCCAGAGGCCTGATAATATTTGGTCACTCGGTTGGAACCGAGCGACTGCGGAGACTTATTAAAACTTTAAACCTTTAACTTTCAACTCCCACCTATCCATCTAGCAAGAAAACAAACAACTCCTTAGGGCCGTGGGCGCCTAAAACCAATGTTTTCTCAATATCAGCGGTGCGGCTTGGGCCGGTAACGGTGGTGAGCATTGATGGGAGCTGACTACCGTATTTTTGCTTTATTAGCTTAAAGCCGTCTTTAAGGTCGGGAACCAATTGAGAAGTATAGGCTAAAACAATATGAACAGGTGGATAAATACTCAAACGCCTGCCTGCCATATTAGCGTTCGACAGCAGGATACTGCCATTACGTGCAATTAATGCTTCGCAAAGTGTAAAGCCAACCTGTGCTTGTTCAAAATCACGGTCGGTTTCAAAAAATGGATATTCGTAACGGGTTAATACTTCTTGCAGACCAGGCTCCCAGCAGTATATTTTTGTCCATTTGCGTTCTTCGGCAAGCAGTAGCAGGTTTTCAATAAACTGGATCTCATCCTCACAGTAAACAAACTGACCGGATACTGCTGTGAATTGCTCAGCAAAAGTTACTTCCAATAACTCATCATCAGGAGCGTAGTGCGGCAAATCCTCTAAATTAGGATAAGGATTATCCCGCTTCTCGAGCAGCGCTTTACGTATTTTTTTAAGTAATTTTTCCTTTGATGTAGTTATATCCCTCATTGTAAAAAAGTTAAAAGCCAAAAGTCAAAAGTCAAAAGCTTAGAATCAATTTTCATGACTTAAACCTTCAACTTTTGACTTTCAACTTTAAAAAATTACTCGTTCGTATTAGCTTCCTTTTCTTCCGGGTTTCTTTCAAACGTTCCGGAATGGTCGCCTACGCCTTCATGCACAAAACTTTGGGCAGCAGGCTCCTGATTTGATTCAGGTGTGCCGTTCACAAATTCATCATACGTGGTACGATGATCAAACGGACGCTTGCCTAATATCTCTTCCAGATCTGATTGGAACAGTATTTCTTTTTCTATCAGTTTGTTTGCCAGTTTTTCCAAACCCTCACGTTTATCAGTAAGTAGTTGCTTGGTACGTGCATAAACCTGATTTATTTGGTTACGTACTTCAGTGTCTATTAATTCTGATGTTTTTTCGGAATATGGCTTATTGAACTGGTATTCGCCCTGGGTATCGTTAAATGATACATTACCAACCTTCTCATTCATACCATAAATGGTAACCATAGCATAAGCAAGTTTGGTAATTCTTTCCAAATCATTTTGTGCGCCGGTTGATATTTTTCCAAAAACGATATCTTCAGCAACACGGCCACCCAGTGTCATACACATTCCGTCTTCTAGTTGTTCAGTAGTATATAAAAATTGCTCTTTTGGCAGGTATTGCGCATATCCTAAGGCAGCAACACCGCGCGGCACAATTGATACCTTAACCAACGGATCAGCATGTTCGAGGAACCAGCCCGCAATAGCGTGCCCAGCTTCGTGGTAAGCAACAATGCGTTTTTCTTCAGGAGATATGATCTTGTTTTTCTTTTCCAAACCACCGATCACACGATCGATCGCATCCTGAAAATCCTGCATATCAACCGCTTCTTTGTTTTTACGGGCAGCTATCAAAGCAGCTTCGTTACAAACGTTGGCAATCTCAGCACCGGCAAAACCAGGTGTTTGTGCCGATAATTTTTTAGCATCAACCCCGGGAGCAAGCTTAACCGGTTTTAAGTGAACCTTAAATATTTGCTCGCGGCCATTTAAATCGGGTTTATCAATAGATACCTGCCTGTCGAAACGGCCCGGGCGCAATAAGGCGGAGTCGAGTACATCGGGGCGGTTGGTAGCTGCCAGTATGATAATGCCTGAATCGGTACCGAAACCATCCATCTCAACCAATAATTGATTCAATGTGTTTTCGCGCTCATCATTACCACCTACAATATTGTTTTTACCACGGGCACGGCCAATGGCATCAATCTCATCAATAAATATGATACATGGCGCTTTATCCTTAGCCTGGCGGAACAGATCACGTACACGTGACGCACCCACACCCACAAACATTTCAACAAAGTCAGATCCTGAAAGCGAGAAGAAAGGCACCTGTGCTTCGCCTGCAACAGCTTTAGCTAACAAGGTTTTACCAGTACCTGGCGAACCTACTAATAACGCACCCTTAGGTATTTTACCTCCCAGGTTGGTATATTTCTTCGGATTTTTAAGGAAATCTACAATTTCCATTACTTCTTGCTTGGCTTCTTCCAAGCCGGCTACATCATTAAATGTTACCGATACCTGCGCTTCTTTATCAAACAAGGTAGCTTTTGACTTGCCAATATTGAAGATCTGCCCACCCGGGCCACCGCCTGAACCACCCGACATACGGCGCATAATGAACAGCCATACCGCAACCAGCAATACGCCCATTATAATGAACTGTACAAGCGGATTGGAGAACAGGCTATCGTTTTGGGTATACTCAATTTGCGTTTGCTGCGCATCGGGCATGCCTTTTTCAGCATTAGCAACAGATTGCTTTAAGCTTTCCATCGAAGCATCAGTAAAAAAATACTGAGAACTGCCAGATGAAGGCACAAAAGCATTCTGATCTTTAGCTACATCAGCATACTCATGTTTCTTTATACTATCCTTTTTAATGTAAACCTCGGCTTTAACAAAATCACCGTTTTTGTAGGCTACAATTTTTTCTACATCTCCCTTTTTAAGCATGTTGTCGGCAAATCGTTGAAAACTGATCTGCACGCCGCCATTATCACTTAAAACGTATGATATAACCAGGAACGCGAATATAAGAATGGCATAAATCCACATAAAACTAAATTTAGGTGGTTTAGGGGCCTTTTTATTTGATATTTTCCGAATGGGTTTTGGTTTTTCCAATTTACTATCTTTAGAATCTTTCATTTCTTTACAAGCACAAACTTACAATTTACAATTAAACATTTAGCAAGAGCATAAAACGTTGTTAATTAAGCGCTTTTATAGTTCTTAATTTCCGCATCTCCCCACAACTCCTCTACGCCATAAAATTCACGTTTATCAGTCCTGAAAATGTGTATCACCACATCAACATAATCCAGCAGTATCCATTCATTATACTCCAGCCCCTCTTTTCGCCAGGGTTCTGTTTGTGTAGCTTTAAAAATCTCGTCTTCAATGCTATTGGCTATAGCTCTTACTTGTGTAGATGAGTCAGCATGACAAATGACAAAAAAATCTGTTACTGAACTGAATATATTACGGAGGTCTAACCTGACAATATCATTCCCCTTTTTTTCCTGCATGCCATGTATGGCCAATTCAGAAATGTAGGCGGATTCCTTTAACGCTTTACTTTTTACCATCAAAAAGAGTTAGTTTTGAACGAATTTAAGTTACAAATTATTATACTTTGCAAAATAACATATTTTCAGGATTATTTGTTGGACAAAATTTGATTACAATTAAAGAAGTTGACTCAACAAATACATTCCTTAAGAATACATTGTCAAATTCCAAGCCATTGCCTGAAGGTACCGTCATTATGGCAGAAAGCCAATTTGCGGGTCGCGGGCAGCAGCAGAACAAATGGAACAGCGAAGCAGGCAAAAATTTAACCTTCAGCGTGCTGCTTAACCCTACTTTTTTAGCAGTATCCAACCAGTTTGATCTTACCCGGGTAGTAAGCCTTGGTGTGCACAGCGCCCTTGAACCATTGCTTGGTGGTAAGCTAAAAATTAAATGGCCCAATGATATTTATTATGCTGATAAGAAGCTCGGTGGCATATTGATTGAAAATTTAGTGCAGGGCAGCCAGATCAAACAGTCGGTAATTGGTATCGGCCTTAATATCAACCAGGAGATTTTCCCAGATTGGGTACCTAATCCGGTATCGGTAAAGCAAATCTTACAACAGGATTACGATTTACGAACTTTATTATCAGAAATTTGCAGCCACATTGAAAGCTATTATCTGAATTTGAAAGCCGGAAAGGTTGATTTTGTAAGGAAAAGCTATTTATCCCGACTATACTGGTTAAATGAGGTTAAAAACTTTAAAACAGTTGATGGCAGTTTCAGTGGTACAATTAAAACGGTTAGAGATAACGGTTTATTGGTAATAAATAATAACGGAGTTGAAATTGAGTTTAGCTTTAAAGAAATTCAATTTCTTAATAAATAGTTCAATTGTTCATTGGCTCATTAGTTCATTGGTTGCATAGCGACGAATAATATTGACCAACTGATACCAATGAACTAATGAACAAGTAAACTAATGAACAAATACATGAAAAAATTATTTTTTTTAATGGTAGTGCTAATTATGAGCACAGGCGCTTATGCCCAGATCGAGTCACACGTAAAATGGGCCTATGCTGCCAAAAGGATCAGCCCTACCGAAGCCGTTGTTTTTTTAAGAGCAACTATTGACCAGGGATGGCACATTTATTCGGCGTATCAAAAAGATGGGGGGCCAATAAAAACATCTTTCACCTTTACCCCATCAAAAGATTTTGCCTTAACAGGTAAAATCGAGGAGCCTACTCCTATAACTAAATTTGAAAAAACTTTTGGTATTGATGTAACCTACTTTGAAAACTCGGTTACTTTTCAGCAAAAAATAAAGCTTAAAACACCTAATGCTACTGTTGTTAAAGGTCAGCTTGAATTTATGACCTGTAATGATAAAAAGTGCCTTCCACCCGAGGATATAGATTTCTCTGTAGCCATAAACAAATAGATCTATACCCAAAGTAATGAAATTAGCCAAAAAACGTTTTTTGATACGATACTTCCTGATGCTTTGCCTGGTGATTGCCGGATTTTCAGCATTGCCGGTAAACGCCTTTGCTACAAAAACGGATACCGTATCATCGAATGATGTTCAGTTTACTACCATCCCTACCGCGGCCGATAGTCTTGCCGCTTTTAAGAAAAAACAAGACTCGATCAAAAAGGCAAAGCCAGTTGTTGTAAAAGCTGTTGCTAAAGGAACAACAAAAACACTTTGGGAGATCTTCTTAGCCGGACTAATCGGTGGTTTTACAGCTATACTTATGCCCTGCATATATCCCTTGTTGCCACTAACCGTTAGTTTTTTCACAAAAAAAGCCGGCAACAGAGCAAAAGGCATATTCAATTCCATTACGTACGGTATATCTATTATAGTTATATATGTTGCCCTCGGGATGCTTATATCTATCTTGTTTGGGTCAGATGCATTAAATGCTTTGGCTACAAACGGCATATTTAACCTGTTCTTTTTTACATTGCTGGTGGTTTTCGGCATATCATTTTTAGGAGCATTTGAAATCACACTGCCTAGTTCATGGGCTAATAAACTGGATGTAAATTCTGACAAGCGAGGCTTAGGTGGCATATTCTTTATGGCAGCCACTTTGGTTGTGGTATCGTTTTCATGTACCGGGCCAATTATAGGCACCTTACTGGTTGATGCAGCCTCCAAAGGCGACAGGCTTGGCCCGGCAGTTGGCATGCTTGGCTTTTCAGTAGCGCTGGCATTACCTTTTACTGTTTTTGCGCTGTTCCCTTCGGCATTAAAAACGCTGCCAAAATCAGGTGGATGGCTAAACAGTGTAAAAGTTATCCTCGGATTTTTGGAACTGGCATTCGCCTTAAAATTCCTGTCAAACGTGGATCTGGCTTATCATTGGAACTGGTTCGACAGGGAAATATTTTTATCGCTTTGGATTGCTATTGGCTTAATGATGGGTTTATATTTGCTCGGAAAGATCAAGTTTTCACATGACAGCGATGTACCTTATTTAACCATACCTCGTACATTTTTATCTATCATCGTATTTGCATTTGTTATTTATATGATCCCCGGTTTATGGGGTGCGCCTCTAAAATCTATCAGTGCATTTTTGCCACCAATGGCAACGCAGGATTTTGACTTGTCGCAAACACCAAGCGGGAATAGTAACAGTAGCTCAAGTACCGCATCAACTACGATCCATAAATACGCTGAAAATTATACCCGCATAAGGACCAGGGGACTGGACGCATGGTATGATTATGACGAGGCATTGCAAGCTTCGAAAGAACAGCACAAACCTATATTTATTGATTTTACCGGTTTTAACTGCGTTAACTGCCGTAAAATGGAAGCTAATGTATGGACAGATCCAAGAGTATTCAATCACCTTAAAAATGATTTTATAATGCTGCAATTGGTAGTTGATGATAAAGCTTCGTTACCTGCTAATGAGGATTTTGTTTCTACCTATAGTGGCAAAACAATAACCACTCTGGGCGGTAAATGGAGCGACCTGGAAGCATCAAGGTTCAATTCAAATTCGCAGCCGTTTTATGTATTGCTGGATAGCGACGGTAATTTGCTTACCGACAAAACCGGCGCGCAGATAACACCATCTCCTGCTGATTATGATGTTGAAAGCTATCTGAAATTTTTAGAAAGCGGGATAGCGGCTTATAAAAAATAGTATGTTCTATTACCCTCTTTTCGCGCAGCGAAGAGAGGGTCGACCAGGGTAGCGTAGTCGGGGTGAGTTAAATTCACCGCGGACATCAGCTTAATAATACATAGCGCACGATTAACTCACCCGGTCATTGCTTCGCTGGTCGACCCTTTCTATCACAAGCGATAAAGAGGGTATTAAGACCCAAAAATGTTCTTCTTTTTAAGAATTTTAAATATTTCAAATCCTCTCCAACCCGCATTAAACACAAAAAAACCATCATTCCGATAAAAAATAAATGTAATTTTGCGGAAATTATTACAAGGTGATATATTCACCGATTGGTTTACGCAAACGTTTGAGTAATAATTTAAACGTGTTTTAGCGCCCCTAATAAGAAAATGACGCAGATTAAAAATATAGGACTATTTACCTCAGGCGGCGATGCGCCGGGCATGAATGCTGCCATTAGGGCAGTTGTACGTACAGCATTATATTATGATATTGAAGTTACCGGCATACGCCGTGGCTACGAAGGCATGATAAAAGGCGATTTTATACCCATGCACCGTAAATCTGTTTCGAATATTGTACAACGTGGCGGCACAATTTTAAAAACTGCCCGCAGCGAGCAGTTCAGAACCCCTGAAGGACGAAAAATAGCTTACGATAATTTAAAAAAGAATAATATTGATGCCCTGGTAGCAATCGGCGGCGACGGCACATTCACCGGCGCAAAGGTATTTGCACAGGAATATGATTTCCCGGTTGTTGGTTTACCCGGTACTATTGATAATGACCTTGCCGGAACCGATTTTACTATTGGCTATGATACCGCTATAAATACTGTAGTTGATGCCGTTGATAAGATCCGCGATACTGCGGAATCACATGACAGGTTGTTTATTGTTGAGGTTATGGGCCGCGATTCAGGTTTGATAGCTTTACGTACCGGTATAGCTGCCGGCGCCGAAGCGATCCTGATCCCGGAGAACAAAACAGGTATGGCTGATCTGTTCTACAGATTGGAACACGGGCGTAAGGACAAAACATCAAGAATTGTTATTGCTGCTGAAGGCGATGATGCAGGTGGCGCTTTCGAGATCGGTCGTTTGGTAACTGAAAAATTCCCGCATTATGATACCCGCGTTTCCATATTAGGGCACATACAGCGCGGCGGTAAACCAACATGTATGGACCGTGTACTGGCAAGCCGTGTAGGTGTTGCAGCCGTTGAAGCATTGCGCGATGGCCATCGTAACGAGATGATAGGCGTTATACATAACGAGATCTCCTATACCCCGTTTGATCATGCCATCAAACATTCTATTGACATCAATGCTAAATTTTTGAAAATAGTGGAGATACTTTCACTATAACTTATCAATACAGTTCTTCATAAACAATAAAGCAAACTCATTGGGTTTGCTTTGTTGTTTATAGCAATTTATTAGCAATCTGCAGCCAGTTATCTACCCGTTCATAATCATTTATCAACAAATTATGGGGCGACGAGTACAACAACTTTCTGCCATTAAAATCAACAAAGTTCCTGATGCGGTCGTCAATAAATATATCGACATTAACGATCTTCAACCCACAGAAGATAATGTTTGTCCAGCTTATAAATGGAAAATGCTCATTAAGCCAATCTAATTTATCTCTAAGCGAGTTCCTGAATTCCATAGCTGCCGAAACAATAAAAACATCATATTTTTCGCAAAGTTCCTTTACTACACGCTGGCTATCGGGCATTACAGGCAAATCTCTGAAAAAGCCCGGCTCATTAACATATTTGCGGTTGGTACCGATCAGTTCTTCGGGTAACATCTGAAAAAATTCCTTACCGTGCATCTGGTCGAGCAATATTTCAAGGTTGTGTTCACGTTTGTATAAGCTGATGAATTTTTCAATGGTATCGGCAATTACCTCATCCATATCAATGGCGATGCGTTGTTTTTTATTCATGATTTTAAGGTAGCATTAATTTTCTTAAATCTCTTTCTCAATCAAAATAAACGCAAAAAGCCGGGATGAACCCGGCTTTCATACATTACCTATTTAATTTTATTTTGCTGCCGACGTTGTTGTCGCCGGAGCTGGCTGTGCAGGAGCGTCGGCAGGAGGTGCATCAACCGGGTGTGGCCTGTATATGGCGCAGGTAGCAAAATCTATGACCAAACCTGGCCAAAAAAGCACAAGATCGGCAATAAAGGCACCAACCCGCAAAGGCCGTGTCTGTTCACCCGCTACAGGCTTGGTACGCTGATAAGCATTTACCCTGCCGCCAAAAACAGTAGCACAGCTTGACAATACACAGGCAATTAATAACATAGAAATAATGGGCTTAACTTTTTTCATTTGTTTTGAAAAGGTTTAGATTGTATAAATTAATTAGTGATTTGGAGCCGTTAAAATAGCGTATAAGCACTATTTTACAAGTATTTAAGGATAATTTTTTTATTAAATATTTTTTCCTACTTTTGCATCCCCGCTGAAATAAACTCCGGGGAGATGTTGAACACATAAAAAATTAAAAATGGCAACTAAAATCAGATTGCAAAGACACGGTAAAAAAGGAAAACCTTTTTACTACATCGTAGTGGCAGATGCCCGCGCACCTCGCGACGGACGTTTTATTGAGCGTTTAGGTTCATACAACCCAAACACTAACCCAGCTACTATCGACATTAATTTCGATAAAACTCTTGATTGGGTTAACAATGGCGCACAACCAACAGACACTTGCCGTGCTATACTATCATACAAAGGTGTATTGTACAAAAAACACTTACAGGGCGGTGCTAAAAAAGGCGCTTTAACTGAAGAGCAGGTAGAAACAAAATTCCAGGAATGGTTAGAGCAAAAAGATGGTAAGATCACCGGCAAAAAAACTGATCTGGTTTCAGCAAAAGACGAAGCACGCAAAACTGCTTTAGCTGCTGAAGCTAAGAAAAAGGAAGATAGAGCCGCTGCTATTGCTGCTAAAAATGCTCCTGTTGCTGAAGAAGTAGTAGAAGAAGAAGCACCGGCTGAAGAAGCTGCTGCTGAACCAGAAGCTGACAGCGCAGAATAATTTCTATAAAATTTTACTTCAAAGGCGAAGCATCTGTTAAAGGTTCTTCGCCTTTGTTTTTTTAAAGGTATTTCCCTTACCCTCTTTCCGCGCAGCGAAGAGAGGGCGGTCGAGCGAAGCAAGGACCGGGTGAGTTGAATTTACGAGCAGACTATAAACGCGCTCCGTTGACTCACCCCGACTACGCTGCGCTGGTCGACCCTCTCTGCGACAAGTCGCAAAGAGGGTGAGAAAACATATATTAAATTAAATAGATACTATATCTTTTAAAACTCAATTATGAAAATAGAGGATTGTTTCAGAATAGGCAGCATATTAAAAACCCGCGGACTAAAAGGCGAGCTGCAATTATATGTCGACTTTGATAACCTGCCTGATATTGATATTACAGCCATATTTATTGATATGTCGGGAAAACTGATCCCTTATTTTGTTGAGTCGATAAAATATCCGCAGAAAAATACCGCCTATTTGTACCTGGAGGATATTGACACCATTGAGAAAGCTACCCTGCTTGCCAAAAAGGATGTATATCTCAACAACAAACAAAAACCCAAAAAGAAAAACAACGAGTTTACCCTCAAAGACCTAAAAGGCTTTATTGCCGTTGATGTAAATGAAGGCGAACTTGGCGTGATCTCCGAGATCAACGAGTACCCGCAGCAACTAATAGCCAATGTTACCTACAAAGACTGTGAAGTGCTTTTCCCATTAAATGAAGAAATCATCAAAGGCATCGACGTAGTAAAAAACGTGGTGCTGATCGATCTGCCTGATGGGTTGCTGGATATTTATTTGGATTGATAACCCTCTGGATAATTATTGCTTTTCTTCTATTAATTAGTTTCGTAACTTTAATAATAAATTAAAGGCTGCTGCTATGATAATACCACAATTCACATACGATAACACAGGTAAAAAAGTAGGTGTGTTTCTTGCTATTGAAGATTGGTATCAGCTTGAAAAAATCCCTGGTGTTGAAGACCTGGCCCAAACAGATCCTTCGGTACCTGAATGGCAAACCGAACTTGGTAAAAAAGAACTCGAAAATATAATAAACGGCAATACGGAGTTACTGGAATGGAGCGAGGCAAAAAAGTAGAACCTAAAACACATACTGAAAAGTATGATGAAGAAGTAAAGTTTGAGGGAACTTTAGAACATATGATTAAAATGGCAGGGATTACGAAAGCGCCACCTAAAAATAAAAACACAACATTTTGAATTAAAAACTGTTATATTTGATATGTTATATTTTTAATAAAATTAAACTTTGCTAAAAATTTTAGTATATTTGCTGAGGTTATAATAAGATATTTGGATAGAGAACTGCCACTAATATCCGAAAACCCACATGATGTGTGGGAAACCTTTAGACATAGGTAGCTTTAATGCGTAGGTTATTAGGGCGGTTTTCTATCTTTTTTGTAATTGAAAATTCCATATTTTAAATCTAACTCTTCCCCATGCAGTATTATTCTGTAAGCTTACAACGCCAGCTTCTTTAGCAATATATTCACACATTTCTATTTTACTTTTTTTGGAGCCACTCAATAAGTGATAGCCGTTTTTTTGATAGCCAATAGCCCCGATTAAAATATCATTTATCTGCATAGTCTCACATTTTTTAGAATTTACCGGTTGTATAGACACGGCTCTATTATCGGTCATTCCGAATTTTTTCTTAATGCCATTATTTAAAATGTCTTTTAAATCATTTAGTGAATAACTTGTTGTTCTCTGATCTAAATAAATAATAAACTTATCATCTTCATTTTTTCTTAAATAGTTTTTCGCAAAACAGTTTAATAATAATTGATAATAAAATTTATAAAATCCTATTTCTTTATTCCCATCATTATACTTTTTATGATTGAATTGATGTGTGTCGAGTACAATACAATGAAAATGAATTACATCAGTATTATTCAAAGCAAAAAAGTATTCAATAAACCTTTTATATTCAGCTATTTTTTGGTTTGATATTTTAGCCCATTTCAACTCGGCGAACATTTTTTGTTCGTCTCTGTATTTTTGCATTGTTGCATCAAATTTCTCTGTATGGGATGCGGGAGTAATTAAACCACCAAGTACCATGTACCTATGCTCACTTTGTCTACTTTCATCGCAATAAATATGATATAGCATTGATTGAATTTGGGACTTCTAAGATAAGTGTTTTTTCACCTCTGTCCCAACTCATATATAGTTGCCAATTTACTTGACATTTGTAAAGTTTGTTTTACATTTGGTAAATCAAACTTTACAAATCATGAAAACACGCTTTTTATTTCCGTATTGGTGCCGCTATTTAGGCTACGCTTTGATTGTGGCGCATATTCCTGTAATGTTGCTCAGAAAAATGATTGGTTTTGATATTCCGGGAGCGCCGTTTGATGACAGTCTTCTTAGTCCCCATCATCTTTTCTTTATGACAACAACTTTATTAATGGCCGTTGGCTTATTCCTTGCGGCATTTTCAAAGGAGAAAATTGAGGATGAGCAAATTTCTCAGTTACGCCTGGATTCCTTGCAATGGGCTATTTATGTTAACTATATACTTTTAATAGTTAGTCTGATTTTAAGCTCGGATACCGAACATATCTTATTTTTGAACTTATTGATACCGTTGGTATTCTTTATCATCCGTTTCCAATGGAAGATATTCCAAAACAACCGTTTACTTAAAAAAGATGGGGACCTGCGATGAAAAATACTATCCGCGTTGAACGCGCCATAAAAAATATCACCCAAGCCGAGCTTGCCGACCTGATAGGCGTATCGCGCCAAACCATTAACACTATCGAGAGTAATCGCTATGTACCTTCAACGGTACTTTCGCTTAAAATAGCGCGCGTTTTTAATAAACCCCTTGAAGAAATATTTATATTAGAAGATACAGACTGACCCGCAACGAGATACCTATTTTTAATATTTAGCAAGATGAACAATGGAAACTAAAACAGCCTTTGCACCTGAGTTAACCATTCGGAATGGTGTAACCGATATTGATTTTTATAAAAATGGCTTCGGAGCAGTTGAACTTATGCGCATTAACAATGATGATGGCAGCATACACGTGGCAGAATTAATGATAGATGATGCCCTGTTTCATCTGCATGAAATTTACCCTCATTCCGAAAAGTTTGACCCGCAAGCACATACAGGTGTGGTCACTATTGGATTAATGACTGCTGATGTGCACGGGGTGTTCGATAGAGCAATTGCGGCAGGTGCCGTTATTATTTCGCCCGTTGAAGATTATGAGTACGGCTACCGCCAGGGCACATTGCAAGACCCCTTTGGACATCGATGGTTAATAGAATGCAGGATACCTGCCTCTCCTGATTGGAAAGGCTAAGCTTTAGTCTTTTCGCTTTCAGCTTAAAGAAACTATCTTTGCGCCATGCGTTTTGATATCATATCCGTTTTGCCGGGCTTATTAGAGAGTCCTTTTGCACATTCAATATTGCAGCGTGCACAAAAAAAGGGCATCGCCGAAATACACGTTCATAACTTGCGTGACTATGCTACCAACAAGCAAAAAAGCGTGGATGACTACCCTTATGGCGGCGGCAGTGGCATGGTGATGACCATTGAACCATTTGCCGCTTGTATCGAGAAGCTAAAGGCTGAACGCCACTATGATGAGATCATCTTTATGTCGCCTGATGGGGAAACGTTGAATCAACAGATAGCCAACCAACTTTCCATTAAAAGCAATATTATCATTTTGTGCGGACATTATAAAGGAATCGACCAGCGCATCCGGGATATTTTTGTTACCCGTGAGATTTCTATTGGTGATTATGTACTGTCAGGCGGTGAATTGCCTGCGGCAGTTTTGGTTGATGCGATAGTAAGGTTGATCCCGGGAGTATTATCTGATGAGACTTCGGCTTTATCTGATTCTTTTCAGGATGGTTTACTTGATGCCCCGGTTTACACTCGCCCTGCCGACTGGAACGGCCATAAAGTGCCCGATATACTACTAAGTGGCAATACGCCCGAAATTGAAAAATGGCGTTTTGAGCAAGCCGTTGAACGAACTAAAATCAGAAGGCCGGATTTGCTGGAGGATTAGTTTATTGGTTGATTAGTTTTATTGTGTGAGTAGTTGATTAAGTTAATGAATGCGACCTAACCTAATCAACTCAATCCAACACAATCAACCACTCACTTATCTTAATCAACCAGCTCCAACAAAAAAATAAAAACATACTTTTTATTTTGAAAAAAAATCCCTATAATTGCAATCCGATTTTTAGGATACTAAAAGTCGCTTTAATAGCTTAAAATCATGGATTTAGTAAAATTTGTAGAAGAGCAAACAGTAGTAGTTAATCAATTTCCGACGTTCAAAGCCGGTGATACTGTAAGCGTACATTATAAAATCAGAGAAGGAAACAAAGAACGTATCCAGGTTTACCAAGGTGTAGTTATACAACGCAACAGTGTAGGTGTATCTGAAACATTTACTGTTCGTAAAGTTTCAAACGGTATAGGTGTTGAGCGTATTTTCCCTATCAACTCTCCAAATATCGATAAAGTTGAAGTGAACAGCCACGGTAAAGTACGTCGCTCTAAATTATACTACCTGCGTGCACTTACTGGCAAGGCAGCTCGTATCAAATCAAAAAGAGTTTAGTTACCCTCCTTTAAAAGGAGTATCAATATAAGAAAAGCCTTTCCGGAATCCGGAAGGGCTTTTTCTCGTGTCTTTTAGTTTACTATTAATTTTCAGCAACTATATTATATTTTATGTCGATAGCTGTTGAGCCTGAAATATAAATAGTATATATCTTACCTGCCTGTATAGTTGTTGCAGGTATATTCAGCATCGCATCAATTGAACCTGCTGCATATAAGTACAATGCAGTATTGGCATTAATCGTATTATAAGCCGATACTGCTCTATAAGCTAAATTGGTGACCAGCTTCGATGTCGCCGATAATCCAAAATCGATATTTGCAGCTGCGGCTGTACTTAGGTTTATAATACGTACCCTCGCCATGCCTGCTGAAGGTGCTGTGAGGTTGTTTGTAGTAACAATACTACCTTGCGTAGCATTACTGCCGGTATAATAAATAGTATAGCTGCTATCAGCCTGTAATGTAACATTAAAAGCAATGTTAGCTGTAGTACTGCCTGTATTAGTAAACTTAGCAGAATGGCTGCCTGCATTTTCAGTAAAATAATCTGAGCTTTGGGTATAAGCCACTGCCGAAGCATCTAACTTAACGTTATC
>Ga0302300_1000419_pt1 | contig 30324 bp, 28 predicted proteins | sample III_Palsa_E1_1_FD_198756 | JGI IMG/M metagenome (GOLD analysis project Ga0302300, IMG submission 198756) | Peat permafrost microbial communities from Stordalen Mire near Abisko, Sweden - III_Palsa_E1_1 | ecosystem: Environmental > Terrestrial > Soil > Palsa > Peat permafrost | place: Sweden...
CCGCTAAAGGCTCGGACTCAAAAGACGTTTTTTCACAATAGGGTTTCGTCCCCTATTAAACCAACGTAAAAACATTCAATAAAAAAACCGTCCCATAATTCCTTATGAGACGGCCTCTTTTTGTTTAGGATAATTTATTGAGGCATGTAGTTTAACCCCACCTGCCACCGTACTATTCTTGTACTCCCTCTAGGGAGGGATTTGAAAAGATAATTAATACTTATAGTTCCCTCACCCAGATATTTCTGAAGCTTAGTGGCTCGCTTTTGTCGCCGTGTGCTTGCAGTTTTATTGGTGCCGGGCCATGGGCCTTATATTCCGGTTTGCCGATATATAATGTTGGGCCTAAAAGCGAAACATTGTTTTCAACAACAACACCATTATATATTACGGTTGCACGAGCAGGTGTGTTTAACGAACCATCGCTATTAAATGTTGGCGCGGTCCAAATCACATCATAGGTTTGCCATTCGCCCGGTGGCCTGGCTGGGTTTACCAGCGGGATAAACTGTTTGTATATGCTACCAGCCATACCATTAACGTAAGTTTTATTTTTGTAGGCATCCAATACCTGCAACTCATAGCCCGCATCGCCTTTGCCTAGTGATGCCAAAAACACACCGCTATTTCCTCTTGCCTGTCCGCTGCCGGTAATATCTGCGGGGATACGCCATTCGATATGCAGTTGGTAATTGGTGAACAGCTTTTTCGTTTCTATATTGCCTGAATTTTTATTTACTGTGACAATGCCATCATGCACATTCCAATCTGCTAATTGCGTCCTGTCCTGAGCGGAAACCCATTGGCTAAGATTGGTACCATTAAATAAAATGATCGCGTCTGATGGCGCTTCAGCGCAGGTTTTACCTGGGGTAACTACAGCCGGTTCAGGAGTCCAAACTTCGGTATCTTCGGGCTTGGCGGTTTGTTGGGCATTAGCCATCATAGCGCTTGCTGCTAATACCGCGGTTAATAATATTTTATATTTCATGTTAAATTAATTAATGATTATTGTTAAACATGCAGCACATTTTTACAGTATGCACAGCTTTGCGCTATACTCACATATGGGTCAATATTGGTATAGTTTTCCTGCTCCACTATAAAGTGTTTTACACCGGCCAACTTGGCGTAAGCCATTATGGTTTTAAAATCAATTGTACCGTTGCCTACCTCGGTGTTTATATTATGGTTAGCTTTATCCATATCCTTAATATGGAACGCGAAGAACCTGCCCGGATGTCTTTTAATAATTTCTATCGGGTCCTGACCTGTACGAACTACCCAATACAAGTCCATTTCCATTTTTACCAAATTTGGATCAGTACGCTCTAATATTGTATCATAAAAAGTAGTGCCGTCAACCTGTTTCCACTCAAAATTATGGTTGTGGTAACCGAATTTTAAACCTTCCTTTTTACATATTTCGGCAGCCGTACTTATTTTATCAGCAATCTTTTTAAAGTCATCAACCGTTTTTATAAAATCGCCATCCAAATGCGGAACAATGATGTATTCCATACCGGTAATGTGCGCGGCATCAATATAGGTTTGCAATTGATCTGTATTTCCGGTAGCAAAAAAGCTGTCGAACTCAAAATGCCCGCTTGGAGTGCGCAAGCCATTATCTTTTAAGGCATTGCTAAACTGGGTTGCATCCAATCCCCAAAAACCATCTTTTTTATTGTAGCCAAATGTTTCAACCTCTTTATAACCTGCTTTAGCTATTTTGGCTATAACATCTTTTACATCGCCGCCTTTTAATTGGTCGCGAAGACTATATAGCTGAAGCCCTACAACATTGCTGTTTCCCTTTGCCATCACCAGCTTTGGGGCAATCATTATCCCCGCCGAAAGCATCCCGGCCTGGGTTAAAAACGTTCTTCTATTTATCATTGGTTTATATTGGTTTGTTGGTTTATTTTTTGAGCGACAGGATGTATTTCACCATGTCCTGTGCATCTGTCATTGATAAATTTGGGTGTGGCGACATGGCGATATTACCCCAGTTACCTGAACCACCTTTAATAATCTTGTTAGCTAAAGTATCAATAACAGCAGGCGATGCAGTGTATTTATTAGCTACGTCGACATAAGCAGGGCCAATAATCTTTTGATCGAGTTTATGGCAGGTAAGACAATCATTTTTTTGAATTAATGCTTCGCCTAAAGTATCCTTTACAGCTACTGATGTGTTTTGGGTTGATGATGAAGTGGTTGTAGTGGTAACTGTGCTATCAGTACCTGAGCTGTTGTTTGATTTGTTGTTTCCGCAAGCGGATATTGCCAGCGCGAGCCCGAAAATGATGAATGACTTTTTCATGTAGATGTTATTGTTATGTGTTTTATATTCCTAATATTTTTCTGTTGAAAGCTTCATCACCGCCTGATGAGGCGAAATCATCGAAAGCCTTATCGGTTACTTTAATGATGTGATTTTTGATAAACTCTGCTCCTTCACGTGCGCCATCTTCCGAGTTTTTGAGGGCACACTCCCACTCCAATACCGCCCAGCCGCTAAAATCATATTGTGCCAGTTTGCTGAATATGCTTTTAAAATCAACTTGTCCATCACCTAAAGAGCGGAAGCGCCCTGCCCTGTTTATCCAGCTTTGGTAACCACCGTAAACACCTTGCCTGCCGGTTGGATTAAACTCGGCATCCTTTACATGGAACATTTTGATACGCTCATGGTAAATATCGATATATTCTAAATAATCCAAACATTGCAATACAAAGTGCGATGGATCATATAACAAGCAGGCTCGCGGATGGTTATTCACCTTCTCTAAAAACATTTCGTAGGTAATGCCATCGTGCAGGTCTTCGCCGGGATGTATCTCGTAGCAAAGGTCCATTCCGCACTCGTCGTAAACATTGAGGATTGGTTCCCACCGTTTGGCAAGTTCAGTAAAAGCGTCATCAACAATTCCAGCAGGGCGTTGCGGCCAGGGGTACATCATCTGCCATATGAGCGCACCGCTAAAAGTAACACTGGCATTCAAACCTAAATTTTGAGATGCTTTGGCCGCGTATTTTAGTTGTTGTACAGCCCATTCCTGCCTTGCTTTGGGATTATTACGATAAGCTTCGGGTGCGAAACCATCAAATAATTGATCATAAGCCGGGTTAACGGCAACTAATTGCCCTTGTAAGTGGGTGGATAGTTCGGTGATGTCTAAACCGCATTCCTTCACCAAACCATTCAGCTCATCGGCGTAGGTTTTGCTTTCAGCAGCTTTTTTCAGATCGATGAACCGATCATCCAGCGTGGGCAATTGCACTCCTTTATAGCCCAAACCCTTTGCCCACTGGCAGATTGATTTTAAATTATTGAAAGGTTCATCGGCACCTATAAATTGCGCTAGAAATATCGCCGGGCCTTTAATGGTTTTCATATGGTTTGTTTTTTTAACCTGTAAGACTTACGAAGTTTTAAAAACTTCGTAAGTCTATCTACTTATATTTTAAAATCAGTCCATTTAGCATTCGATTTACCGGATGCGATTACATTCTCTACAAAAGCCATACCCCTAATGCCATCTTCTATACCGGGATAATCGAGCCATTCTTTTTCGGCTGGTTTTCCGGCGATATCAGCTTTAATACTTAACGCGAAGTTGCGGTATAAATTGGCGAATGCTTCCAGATACCCTTCGGGATGACCTGCGGGTACGCGGGCGTTGTGCATAGCGTATGAACTTAAATAACCTGCGCCTGTGCGTAATATTTCAGCCGGTTTGTCTAACCATTTTAATAGTAAGGTGTTGGCATTATCCTGCTGCCATTCAAGGCCACCTTTTTCACCATAAACCCTTACTTTAATGTTATTTTCATCGCCAGCGGCAACTTGCGATGCTATTAATACACCGCTTGCACCGTTATTGAATTTCAACAGGGCTGCGCCGTCATCATCCAATTTGCGGCCTTCAACAACGGTATTAATATCGGCACAAAGTTTGGTTACCTGCAGGCCGCTCACATATTCGGCTAAGTTAAAGGCATGGGTTCCAATATCGCCCATAGCACCAGCAATACCGCTTTTGCTTGGGTCGGTTCGCCAGCTTGCTTGTTTGTTATCTTCACCCTCTAAAAATGTACTTAGCCAGCCTTGCGGATATTCTACATAAACTTTTCTGATCTTGCCTAATTTACCGTCAGCAACCAATTGCCGTGCCTCCTTAACCATAGGGTAACCAGTATAGGTATGGGTAAGGCAAAAGCGTTTTCCACTTGCTTTAACAACTTTTTCAAGTTCTTTTGCCTCGGCAAGCGAAAAAGTCATCGGCTTATCCAATATCACATGAAAACCGCTTTCCAACGCCAGTTTAGCCGGGCCGAAATGCAAGTGATTGGGAGTTACAATGCTGATCACTTGCACACGTTCATCTTCAGGTAATTGTTTTTCTTTTTCGATGAGTTCCTGGTACGAAGTATAAACCCGACCCGGAGATAAACCCAATAACAAACCACTTGCTTTAGCCTTTTCCGCATTGCTGCTGAACGCTCCACAAACCAGTTCATACTCGTCGTCCATACGGGCGGCGATGCGGTGTACAGCGCCAATAAACGCGCCCTGTCCACCGCCTATCATTCCTAATCTTAACTTCATATATTAACTTAACACTTTCCAGCCTTCGCGGTACTCGCGTTTTATGAATTGGTTTACATCATCAAAATTGGTTACCCGCATGGCATCATTATCCCAAATTAGTTTTATGTTTTGGCCTGGATAATCAAAGCCCCTGCCGTCACCACGTTTTTTTTGAATATCGTGCCCACGAATAGAAAGATTTGCCATCAACAAGGCTTCCGTTAACGGGCCAGCCAGTTTAAACGGTGAACTCACATCGTCGGGTTTACCGGCAATAGCTGCATTTACCCATTGCGCGTAATGCCCATCTTGTCCGCCCGGTACACGCTTAATAGTTTGCGGCACAGTAGACTGAGCTGTACGCGAGGTTGGCAATAACTGCGGATTTAATGAATAGGTACTTGCCATCATTTTTCCTTTTGTGCCGATGAAAAGCATGCCGTTACCATTATCGCCAAAATCTTCATTCGGGCCCAATTCAACAGGGCGTTCGGGTTGTATACCGCCGTCCATCCAGTGTACCGTAACATCGCCCTGGGTCTTCGCAGTTTTAGGGAAAGTAAGGGTGATATGACTTGATGGCGGACAGCTATCCGGGAAATATCCTTTTTGAAAATTATCTACATAAACAGTTCCCACGCTTGATTGTACATCTTTAACATATTGCAGATCAAGCACGCGGAATGGGGCTTCCATTATGTGGCAGCCCATATCGCCAAGTGCACCGGTGCCATAATCCCACCAGCCACGCCAATTGAATGGCACTAGCTTGTTTACGTAATCTTTAGACGGAGCTGTTCCTAACCACAAATCCCAATCCAGTTCTTTTGGGATATCGGCTTTGGTAGTTGGCCATGGGATACCCTGCGGCCATACGGGGCGGTCGGTCCAGCAATATACGGTATGTACATCGCCAATCTCGCCAGCATCGTACCACTCGCGTAAGCGCCTTACCCCATCGTTTGATGAACCTTGATTACCCATTTGGGTTACCACATTATATTTTTTAGCAGCGTGTGTTAAGGCGCGGGCCTCAAATACATCATGTGCCATTGGTTTTTGCACGTATACATGCTTGCCCATTTGCATAGCGGAGAGCGCTACGATAGCATGGTTGTGATCAGGAATAGAAACGGATACGGCATCAAAATTTTTGTGATCCTTATCCAGCATCTCGCGCCAGTCTTTATAAAATTTCGCTTTTGGGAATTTGGCTACTGTTTTGGCGGCGCTGCGCGTATCAACATCACATAGATAGCCAATTTCGGCATTGCCGCTGGCGTAGAAATTGGCAATGTCACTTTGGCCTTTGCCACCTGCACCAACAGATGCAATTACCAGTTTATCGCTTGGTGCAATAAAACCTTTTCCGCCTAAAACATAGCGGGGAACAATCATGATGCCTGCAGCCGCAATGGAACTGCTTTTAATAAAACCTCTGCGCGAGGTATTTAAAGATGAATCAATTGGTTTATTCGTCATTGGTTATAAATTAGTTTAATAGGTAGTTATAAAATCAATTTAGCTCCGGTACATCAAACTTAGTAATTTATTTAAAAAGATACACCACGCCATAAATATGTTACTTAATATCCTAAACCCTGCATAACTTTCAGGTCAATTACAGTACTGGCTACCGGGTCCATTCCCTGGTAATCTTCCTGTTCAATAATAAACTGAGATGTACCGGTTTTGCGGGCGGTTTTTAATATCTCTTTTAACGGTAATAAGCCTTTACCAAGCAAGGTATTTTCATACTTACCATCATCTTTTTTAATTACATCCTTTACATGCATTAATTCAATCCTGTGGGGGTATTTTTTAATATAATCCATCGGCATAGCGCCTGCTGAATACATATTGCCAATATCCAGTTGCTGGGTAACTAAAGCGGGATCAGTATTGGCTAATATTAAATCGTACATCCTATCACTACCAAACATGGTTGTGAACTCGAAACCATGATTATGGTAGCCGAAGACCAGGCCTTTACTTTTGCATAACTCGCCGCATTTGTTAAATACATCCATAAAGGCTTTAAAGGCATTAAAATCATGCTTTAAATTATCGTCCAGTCCGGGGCTTATCAGGTATTTTTGGTGGATGTCTAATGAATCATCAAGGGTTCTTTTCCATTCATCGGTAAAATCATTTTTGGCGGCATCCCAATGTTTTTGCTGTAATACCACATGTCCGCTGGTCATGTTCAGAAAGTTATCGTCCAAAACCTTTTTAAAATCCTTAACACTTAAGCCATAAAACTTGCCATCGTTATAACCTGCATGCTCTAAGTGCTTGTACCCTATTGTCGCTAATTGTTTAAGCGTGCCTGTTGGGTCGGCGTGCATGGCATCACGTACGGTATAAAGCTGCAGGCCAATACGTTCAATTTCTTTTGTTGGCGATGAGAAAAGAGTATTAGGTAATAAAGCCGTGCCGGCCGCTAAAACAGCGCTGTTTATTAAAAATTTTCGTCGGGATGTTTGCATCTTAATTATTGGGCTATTGGGAATACAGGAAATAATAATTGTGTATTACTCACAAAGGCTAAACGCTTGCTGTCAGGCGACCATGATGGGGTATTGATAGTACCCTGACCACCATATAAATAAGCCACAACTTTTATTGGGCCGCCGCCAACCGGCATTACCCTAAGGTATACATGTTTGTAAAAAGGATGATCGCCGGGAGCAACTTCGTTTTTAATGAAAGATATAAATTCGATCATTTTACCATCCGGCGATACATGCGGGAACCAGTTATCATAATCATCATTAGTTACCTGTGTTTGGTTGCTGCCGTCGGGATTCATGCGCCAAACCTGCATCAGGCCACTGCGGACTGAGCAGAAGTAGATATATTTTCCATCGGGTGTATATTCCGCGCCATCATCTAGTCCGGGTGCATCGGTTAGTCTGATTTCTTTGCCTCCTTTTGATGGTACTTTATAAATATCGTATTCATTATTTCTATCGCCACAAAAAACGATGTACTTACCATCGGGCGACCAGCCGTGCATGTATGATGGGCCTGTTGGGGTTAATTGCCTTGCTTCGCCACCGGTTGATGGAATGATGTAACCAATTGAGCCATCCTTTTCGCTATTGCTGATTGCCAGCCATTTACCATCGAAGGATAATACGTGATCGTTATTATTATTTTTAGCTACGCCAGTATTTAATACCTTCGGGATGTTCGTTTTTAAATCATATTTATAAAGCAAACCGTTGCTATTATAGATCAGTGATCTACCATTCTTAGTCCAGTTTGGAGCTTGCAGCGATTGTGACGATTGGTAGATGATACGACTGTTATCGTTTTCCAGGTTCAATATTTGAATATCGCTGCCGATGTATTTTTGATAGCCGTTTTCGCCGTTGGCGGGTACAACAATACGTACATTGTTAAACACGGCGGTTTCGGAAACATTCGGATTGTGCGAGCAGACAAATAAACCTACATACACTTCATCGCCCAGATCAAGATCTTCAACCTTTTCGGTAACAAAAGTTTCGCCATTATGTGCTACCGACATGGTGTAGGTATTACCCTTTCTTTCAATCTGGATAACATCAGCATGAGTAATGATTGATTTTATCTCTTCAGTTTGCGCACCAGCGGTTCGCCTGAACTGTAATGAGGTTAGGCCATCGCCATGCACTACCGCGTTAATATGTTTTGAATTGGAATCGAGCGATGTACGAATCATCCAACCCAGCTTGCGATGCATCTCGATCCCTTTACCTAAAAAAGCCGCACTTGTGGTTAGTATAAAATCGCCTTTTATACGTTTATAAACATAATGAAAGGCATCATGATCAAACCAGATGTTATAGCCTGAACCTGTAATTTTATATTGCTGGGGTTCAGGCTCATATAATGCAGAACCAGCAAGCTTCACATTGCCTACATCAGTTTGCGAATCAAATATGCCTAAATTTTGAGCTGAAACGGTTTTGTTAAAGAACACGGCGCATAAAAAACAAATCAATAGCAATGATTTTGCATTCATAATACAGGTAGTGTTATGGTTAATTGGTAAGCTAAAGGTAGTTAATCCTTACAGAAAAAAGGTAGTGTTTTTTAGCGAAAAATTTTCTTTTTGGTATGGCACCAATCTAAAAAATGATAACAAAAAAGGAGATACAAATTGCATCTCCCTCTTTATTTCTTAACCAGGTTACTATTTTCTAACCTTGGTTTTTACTTTGTAACCGTTGTAATGTTTCTTTTTGTGAAAAGTGTTATGTACTTTTTGACCAAAAGTACTAGTGTGCTTTACCTTAACAGTTTTCTTTTCGACCCTGTGTTGTTGTGCGAATGATGAGAAGCCTATCGCTAACACCATTAAGATTGATAAAATTAGTTTTTTCATTGGTTGAGTTTTATAAACCTTACAACTACCAGGCATTATAAAAGTTTTAGTTGATGGATATTAATTAACAAAAGCCTCCTCAGGTTCTTGTACGTAAACTTTAGGTTTTACGGGATTAACTAATACTGCTGCTTTAACAGGTTTTTGACAATAAGCCAATTTAAAATCTTTTTTAGAATCGCGATAACTACTTACAGCACCCAACATGCTCAATAATTTTATATAACACCAAGCCAAATCAAGCTGGTATGGCTTAAAGCCAGAACGCGCGCTTTTGGGATATAAATGATGGTTATTATGCCATTCGCCGGCAACATAGCCTGGCCATATTTGGTTTATAGACATATCCTCGCGATTATGATCAACACCATCACGGCGTTTGTCTTCACCCTTACCATGGCCCTCATAATTGTAAGTACGAACACCTACAGCCCAAAAACCAGCTGCACCGAATATGGCACATACCAGGGCGAAACCACCTATTAAGTAAAATGCAGCAAACCAAAACGCCCAATTAAGTAATACCGCGGTAATGGTGCGAACAGGCGCAGCCAATGTACCCCATTTATTATATTTAGTATAGGAGTTTGTTTTAACACCTGTATGGCGCATTAAGTTAACGCATTTATCATAGTCTTTTTCGGACAGGCTACGTGAGATGGGCTGGTGATTTACATCAGCTAAAAAGCAGTATAAAAAACCGCCTTGGGCATTATAAGGATCGCCAGGTTGATCAGAAAGCGCATGGTGTACGTGATGCGATACCGCGTAGATTTCTTCCGGAATAATTTTTAAAGTAAGGTTTTGAGTAAAAAACCGCCAAAAATTATTTTTGAATGTATAAGCCCCATGTGTACAGTAACGATGTAACCAAATGGTACCGTGCGTACCCATTACAATCATACTATATACAAAAGCAACAATTAATAATTTAATGGAGAAGTATTTGAATATGAATAAAAACAGGAATGGCGCAAGGCAGCATACCATAAACCAGCTCATGAACGATAGCCAGTTTTTTTTATTTTTAAATACATTTAAACGGGAAAAGAACTCTTTGAAAATTTCACCTGGTTTAGGCTTTGAAAGCTTACCAAATTTGTCCATCCATCCATACGATGGTGGCTCCAACACACTCTCTAAGAAGGCCATAGCACAAAAATTAATTATAGTTTATTAGTTAGGGACAGTGAATGAAAGGTATGTATAATATAATGAAACTAAGAATTATTCTTAGAGCCTCAGGGCATACAGTTTATAAACTACCGGATTTTGTTTTTTTAATAAGAAATATTTTATCTAACATAGATAGTACCACATGGCACTATTGCCTGAATTACAGGATACACTTGGTTAGCATTTACTTATTAAACGGTTAATGTTTAACAAAAGTGTATCAGATAAAACAATTATAGTGTTATACGTAATTGCTCAGTAATAGTTGGTTAAAAAGAGATATAAATGCTTTATGGTGATTGATTAGAGAAGTTGCTTAAAGCTTGCAGCATATTTTACCCTATCCTCGTCCTTTCGGAAAGGTACCGCACAAGGCTCGCACTTATATTTTGGAGATTAAGTACTTATGAGGCCAGGGGCCTGAGTTATTAATAAAGTATTTATTTTTTTAAAATATGTATCGTATTATTGCAAACCCCTAAACTGCTTAGCATAATAGCTGTTACAAAAAATATTATTTAATACTACCGTGAAGAAAGTAATACTGCTTATTACCATACATTTTTTTGTAAGCCGTGCCGTGGCTCAAGATTCGGTAATGAGGAAAAACAGGCTAACTCAATCGGTTATGGAGCAGTTTTTTGTTTTGAAAGGTAATAAAGAAATAAAACAGGGTTTATACCAGGCTATATACCGCCGCCAGATTGCGTTGGCAAGTGGGAATTATGCTGATAATAAAAGAGTTGGTGCCTGGCATTTTTATGATAAATATGGCCGCTTGGTACAAAATTTTAATTATGAACGGAATAGCATTACCTGGGAAAGGCCTGATGATAGCCTTGCGGCTATGCATATTTTATATAGTTTTGATAATAAGCTAACGGACACAGACCGGGTAACCAAGCCGATGAAAACTGGTGGCATTTATTACGGTTATATTCCTTATTTAAAATTGTTCAGGCTGTCTGATGATTATATGGGGACAGACCTGTCGCAGTTTACAGCTATTCTGGAAATATTGGTTAGTCCGGGTGGCAGGTTGGCTGATTTAAAGGTCCATATTAAATCGGCGGTTGATGAACGGATAACTACTTTTAGCACTGATTTAATTGATGAGGATGACAGGCTTTTTGTGCCGGCAACTATAAACTATAAACCGGCATTATGCAGAATATTTGTGAAGTGCCGGATAACAGATGACGGGGAATTGGATATTGACTAATTATGGTTCAGAACGAAAAAACATTCCGTTCTAAACCATAAATTGATTCAATATTAGTGAGCATGATGACCATCGGCGCCATGCGCGTGGCCATGAGATAATTCTTCTGGTGTTGCGGGACGAACATTCAGGATATTTCCTTTGAAATGAAGTTCCTGACCTGCCATTGGGTGGTTAAGGTCAACAATTACCGCGTCTTCAGCAACAGAAACCACCTGCCCCTGGAAACGGTTGCCATTGTTATCCTGCAAAGGCAAAATGCTGCCAATTTCAGGTACATCAGTACCGTTAAACATTTCTTTTGGAAGATTAGCTACCGCTTCATCGTCATATTCTCCGTATGCATCTTGTGCCAACAAGTGAAAATCATAGTTATCACCGGTTGACAAAGTGCTTAAATTTTCCTCGAACTTAGGCAGCATCTGGCCTGCTCCGTATAAAAAGGTTAGAGGCTGCTCCTGTGTAGCGCTCTCAACTAATGTTTCTGTGCCATTCTGATCAACATACAAATCGTAAGTTAATGAGACTACGTGTTGTGGTTCAATTTTCATTCTGAATTCTATTTCTTATAAAAGTATTTTGGAATTAATTTGTTTTACAGCGTCAATGGAATTGTAAACGGGCAGGCTACAGGTTTTATCCTTACAGATAAATATTTGTGTCTCGCTGGTGAATTTTTCCTGCAACAAAGGTAAACTTCCTTTTTTACCTCCCAATATTATTTTATTAGGAATGTATTTATTTTCAATTTCTATGCGTAAAGCATTATAATTTTCGCCGGTGATGGCAACTTCGTAGGTTCCAAAAACTTCATCGAGCAATAACATACACCAATTTGAGTAGGATGAACCATACCTGGCGATGTGAGGCATTACATTGCGTAACAACTGCGCCGAAATTTGATGATACTCCTCATTGTCAAACAACAAACCTAACTTTTTAAGGTTGCGAGCCATTACGGAGTTTGAGGATGGAATTACGCCATCCATAATTTCAGATTTTCGCGCGATCAACTGTTCGTTGCTATCCCCCGTAAAATAAAAGATCCCACTTGCCTGGTCATAAAAATGCGCTATCGCGTAGTCGACAAGGCCGCTGGCATGCTCCAGCCAGCGCTCATCAAAAGTAATTTCGTATAAGGCGATTAAACCATCAGCTACGTTGGCATAATCATCCAGAAAGGCTATTGAATCGTTATCCACACCTTTGTAAGTACGCGACAGACGGCCTTCTCCATTCACCATATAGTTCACAATGAAATCGGCATTGCGCAGGGCCATGTCCAGGTAATCGTGCTCATTAAATGCACGATAGGCATCGCACAGGCCTTTGAGCATTAAACCATTCCATGATGCTAATATTTTATTATCCAAACCGGGGCGGATGCGCTGGCTGCGGGCATAGAAGACTTTCTTGCGCCCATCTTCAATCTTTTCCATCATCGATTCTAACGGCAAGCCGAGTTTATTAGCTAATTGCAGATCTTTCTCCTGCCTGAAGAGTACATTGGTTTGTTCCTCTTCCCAGTTGCCGTCCTCGGTTATGTGGTAATAGATGCAGAAAAGTTCGGTATCATCGCCCAAAATAGTTTCAATTTCGGCTTTGGTGAAGGTGTAAAATTTACCTTCTACTCCTTCGCTATCGGCATCCAATGCACTGTAGAAACCACCATCAGGTGATGATAACTCCCGCATAGAAAAATTGATAATCTCATCAACAACCTGTTTATATAATTGCGAACTTTTCCAGGTATAAGCTTCGGAATACAGGCTGATCAACTGGGCGTTATCATACAACATCTTTTCAAAATGCGGCACATGCCAGCGGCCATCAACCGAATATCGGGCAAAGCCGCCACCTATATGATCGTAGATCCCACCGAAAGCCATCTTTTTTAAAGTCAACGTAACGTTTTGGGCGATGTTGGTATCATTCGTTAAATAAGCATAACGCATGAGGAATTGCCAGTTGTTAGGCATCGGGAATTTAGGTGCTGACCCCATTCCGCCTTCCTCAGGATCAAAGTATTTCTTCCAGTTTTCTACAATTGTTTTCAAATCATCCTGCGAATACGCTGGCTGTTCTTTTACAAAACCAATGGTTTCGAAGTTTTGGATACCTTCGGTTAATTTCACCGCATATTCTTCGGCTTCAACAGGTTTTTGTTTGTAGAAATCAGCAAGATTAAACAATAGTGATGCCCAATCGTTTTTGCGGAAATAGGTGCCACCGTAGATAGGCCGCTGATCGGGCAGGCAGATACAATTTAGTGGCCAACCTCCCCTGCCACTCATCAGTTGAACGGCATTCATATAAATCTGATCAATATCCGGGCGTTCTTCCCTATCTACCTTAATACAAATGAAGTATTCATTCATTACACCGGCTACGCTTTCATCCTCGAAACTTTCGTGCTCCATTACATGGCACCAATGGCATGCAGAGTAGCCGATGCTCACGATGATCAGTTTGTTTTCGTCTTTAGCTTTTTGCAGTGCTTCGGCACCCCAGGGGTACCAATTTACCGGGTTATTGGCGTGCTGCAACAAATATGGCGAAGTAGAATTGGCGAGATGATTCATATATTATTTATAGGCAGCTAAAATGCAATAATTAAGCCGCTTAAATAAAAGCAATTGTAAATAGTAAAAGTTTGAGAGGGATAATAATTATGATGCGATAGGGTCTTGGCGATTATTCCAGAAGAAATCTATCTCAACATACTTACCACGTACAGTATAAAACATTGAACAGTTTTTATGGAGAATACATTTACGTAATTCTCCATTTTCTTTTGCTACAGGATATATAAATGGTGAGGTTGAAATAATGTCTAAAGAATCAAATACTTTCTTTTTGAATTTGTCGACAAACTTTTCGCCCCATCTCTGGCTGAGTTGAGTTACAACTGCTTCAAAGGTTTCTTCAGCTGTAACAGAGAATTTAACCTCAAAACTCATTTCTTTAAAAGATGCTTTTCTTTAAACTCTTGAAGAGATATCGTCTGTCCATTTTGATGCTGTTTCCTGCTTTCTTCTATACCTTTTAAAACATGAGCCGGTAAAATTTCAGGCTGTGGTTCAAATTGCACCTTTAAAGCTTTCAAAACGGCTTTAACTGTTTTCAGTTGCTCAGCGTTTTCAGGATGTACCAGGATTGATTCCATATATTCAAAAATACAAAATTCATCTTCAAAAATTGAAAAATATTATATGATGCTTACCATTTTGTATCATCCTTTAAACAAACGCTTTATTAAAAAATTATTTTAGTTAATTTGCGGCTTTAATTGACCATATGCAAACTAAACTCAAACACCTGCTTGGTGCATGCATGCTGTTCCTGACGGCTGTAAGCGCATCTGCACAAAGCAACCCGGATTCTATTAAATATGACCACAACGATGTGTTTGGCCCGATTGTTTGGCCAACCACAACTGGTGATACCCGATCGGCAAGCGGACAGCCCGGCCAAAACTACTGGCAAAACCGTGCCAACTACTTAATTCATGCTACTTTAGATGAAGGCAAGCAGGATACCACCATTACCGGTGATGTAACTGTTGACTACATCAACAATAGCCCCGACAAACTGGACTATTTATGGTTCCAACTTGATCAAAATTTATTTAAACCAGACTCACGTGGCGCGGCGGTTACTCCAATTAGCGGCGACCGTTTTGATGTACGTGGCTTTAGTCGCGGGGGTTATCATATAGAATCGGTAACGGTTACTTATAAAGGTCAAACTTATAAAGTTACCCCGGTAATTACTGATGCACGTATGCAAGTGCGTTTAAATACACCGCTTGGTGCTAAAGGCGATAAGATCAGCGTTAAAGTAAACTATAACTTCTCAATCCCTTATTATGGTGCCGATCGTATGGGCCGTAAGCAATTTAAACAAGGTTGGGTTTACGAAATTGCCCAATGGTACCCACGCATGTGTGTTTATGATGATGTTGAAGGATGGAACACCTTGCCTTACATGGGTTTAGGTGAGTTCTATTGTGATTATGGCGATTTTGATTACTACATCACCGCTCCAGCAAACATGACGGTTGTTGGATCAGGTGATTTACAAAATGGGGCGCAAGTACTAACCGCTACACAACAAAGCAGATTAGCCGAAGCTCGCAACAGCGACAAAACGGTAATGCTGATTAAACCTGAAGAGGTTGACCAACCTGCAACACATCCACAAAAAGGCAACTTAACCTGGCACTTTAAAATGGAAAATAGCCGTGATATATCATGGGCTGCTTCAACCGCGTTTATTTGGGACGCTGCTAAAGTTAATTTCCCTTCGGGCCGTAAAGGTATTGCCATGTCGGCTTACCCTATTGAGAGCTCTGGAAATGATTCATGGAGCCGTTCTACCGAATATTTGAAGAATAGCATGGAGATCTATTCAAATGCTTATTTTGAATATCCATGGAATTCTGCCACAAGCGTTTCGGGTGTTGCTTTGGGTATGGAATATCCGGGTATCATTTTTTGCTTAAGCAACTTGAAAGACAAACAACTTTGGGGCGATATTACCCACGAAATTGGCCACAACTGGTTCCCGATGATTGTTGGTACTAACGAGCGTAAATACATGTGGATGGATGAAGGCTTTAACACCTTTATCAACATCTACGCTACAGATCACTTTAACAATGGTGAGTATAAAGACACCGCTAAAATAGCGCAACGTATTTTACGCAGCTACCGCCGCAGCACCGACCCATTGATGACCCCTCCCGAAGCTATCGGCCTTAATGATTATGGTCAATACTATTCAAAAACGGCGTTAGGTTTGGTAATGCTACGTAATGATGTATTAGGCCCTGAAAGATTTGATTACGCTTTCCGCGAGTATATTAAACACTGGGCGTTTAAACACCCATTACCTTATGACTTTTTCAGGGCAATGAATGATGCAGCTGGCGAAGATTTGAACTGGTTCTTTAAACCGTGGTTCTTCACCACCTCGAAACTTGACCAGGCTATACAATCGGTAACTTACGTTGACAATGACCCTACCAAAGGCTCCATTATCACTTTAGTAAATAAAGATAAATTAGCTATGCCTGTAGAACTAAAAATAACGCAAGCTAACGGTACTGTGGAAACACTGCACATGCCGGTAAACATTTGGCAACGTGGTGGCGTTTGGAAATTTAAATATCCATCAACCTCTGCCATTACACACATGGTGCTTGATCCAAATCATGAATTACCTGATTCTGATTTGAGCAATAATGTTTATAACGGGAAGTAATTCTCAGAAACCAAGAGTTAAGAATCAAGAGCCAAGACATTTGTTTGTCTTGGCTCTTTTTTATTTTTAGTTAATTTTTTCTTCAAATCTTGATTCTTAGCTCTTGATTCTTGGCTCTATTCCACTATATTAGCCTATCAAATCATATAAACCATGACGATCCCAATATTTCAGGCTGATGCATTTACCAGCAAACTTTTTGGCGGCAACCCGGCCGCTGTTTGTCCGCTAACGGAATGGCTGCCTGATGAGGTAATGCAAAAAATCGCCATTGAAAACAACCTGGCCGAAACCGCCTTTTTTGTAAAGACAGAAAACGGTTATAAGTTGAGATGGTTTACACCTGAATATGAGATTGACCTTTGCGGGCATGCTACCCTTGCAACGGCGCATATATTATTTACAGAACTGGCCTATGGCGAGGATGAAATTCATTTTGAAACCGTAAAAGCGGGTACGTTGCACGTTAAAAAAGATGGCGATAAATACACTATGGATTTCCCATCGCGGCCACCTATACCTATTGAGACACCGGTGGGTTTGTTAGACGCGTTGAGTGATAAACAACCTGTGGAAATTTTAAGGTCGCGGGATTATTTCGTCGTTTATGAATCTGAAAATGACATTAAGGATATTTCGCCGGATTTTTTCGCTTTATCAAAAATGGATACCGTTGGTGTAATTGTTACCGCTCCGGGTAAGGATGTTGATTTTGTTTCGAGATTTTTCGCTCCGGGTGCCGGTGTTCCTGAAGACCCGGTTACAGGATCAGCGCATTGTAATTTGATACCCTACTGGGCCAAGAAATTAGGTAAAGATAAATTACATGCTTACCAGATTTCAGCCCGCAAAGGCGAACTTTGGTGCGAGCTGAAGGGCAACAGGGTTTTAATGAGCGGTAAAGCTGTTACTTATTTGAGAGGAGCCATCGAGGTTAAAGGTTAAGATTGAAGGTTAAAGGCGAAAGAATAAAGGGCTTAGAATCAATTCTATCATTAGCCTTTCGCCTTTAACCTCCTCAATATCCTATCGTAAACACTTCCCTGATATGCATTGGGTTTTCGATCTCGTCAATGATGCCTACCGCGTAATCTTCCATGGAAATATGGCTTTTGCCATTTGCATCTACTAACAATTGATTTTTTGCTGTGCGAAATTTTCCGGTACGTTCGCCGGGCATAATCTCCGCAGATGGACTTGCGAAGGTCCAGTCGAGATCGGTTGTTTTTTGATAGGCCTTTAAAGCTTCGCGATGCGCCAGTGCAACCGCTTTGTAAGCTTCGGGAAAATCAGGCGTATCAACCAGTTGCACGCCGGGTGCAACTTCAAGGCTGCCAGCACCACCCACAATAATTAAACGCTTGGTATGGGCTTGTTTTAAGCCATTAACGATCGGGACAACAACCTCGGTAAGTGTTGAAGCGGGTGCGCCATTTGTGGGGCTGTATGATACCACAACCGCATCCTGGTTAAAAGCAGCTGTTTCCACATCCTGCGAGTTGAACAGGTCGGCTTTAGCTACTTTTAGGTGTTCGTGTACTTTTGTATACTTTTCCGGGTGACGAACCGCGGCGGTAACATCATGGCCACGGCGAAGCGCTTCGTCAACTATGCGGCTGCCGATGCGGCCTCCGGCTCCAAATACTGCTATTTTCATAAATATGTTGTTGTAAGTGTTTTGATAAAAGTATTGATAGGCAATAAATGTTTCATCAGCATAAAATCATTTTTATATTTTGAAAATACCGATCGTGGGCTGGAATTGATTATTAAAATTGGATTAAGATCGTTGTTCGTAGACTGTGTCTACGAACTTACTATGACTGTAGTCTCAGACTACAGTCATAGTCGTCCGAAGTTTAAAACTTCGGACAGTGGGGGGTATTTATGGTCAATATCACAAAGTGTCTATCAAACATCTTCAATCATACTTGAACGAGTTTACTTTCAAATACAATCACAGAGATAATAAATCGAATTTTGACCTCCTTCTCAACAGAAGTTTAATCCCAGCTGTCATATGATGGGCTATTACTCTCTCAAGAGGAGAAATCGCACGGGGGCCGGGCTTTTTTGGGCTTCTGGTCTTCGCAACAAATATTTTCAAAAAACAAATATTTATAGCTAATTTGAAAGTCGGATTTTTTGCGTCCTATATTAATTTAAATGCAGCTTACCAGTTTAGAAATCAAGGGGTTTAAAAGCTTTGGCGATAAGATCACCATTAATTTTAATGAGGGTGTTACGGCTATTGTGGGGCCTAATGGCTGCGGTAAATCAAATGTAGTCGACTCCATACGCTGGGTATTGGGCGAGCAAAGCACCCGCATGCTGCGGTCAGAGAAAATGGATAACATCATTTTCAATGGATCAAAGAGCCGTAAGCCGGCAAATCTGGCTGAGGTTTCATTAACTTTTGATAATACTAAGAATATACTTCCTGTTGAGTTTTCGCAGGTTACCATCACCCGTAAATTATACCGCAGCGGTGATAGTGAGTATCGTTTGAATGATGTTAAATGCCGTTTAAAAGATATTACTGATCTTTTTTTGGATACGGGTATCGGGTCAGATTCATATGCTATTATTGAGCTGAGGATGGTGGACGAGATCATCACCAATAAAGAAGGCTCACGCAGGAATTTATTTGAGGAGGCATCGGGCATCTCCAAATATAAACTTCGGAAGAAACAGACATTCAACAAATTAAAAGATACTGAAGCCGACCTTGAACGTGTGGAAGATTTACTTTTCGAGATAGAAAAGAATCTTAAAACACTGGAAAATCAAGCGAAGAAAACGGAACGCTACTATCGCATACGGGATCAGTATAAATCGTTAAGTATAATACTGGCTTCATTCAGGATAGCTCACTTTAGCGAATCGTTGGCTAAGATCGAGGAGAAAGAGCAGGTGCAGCAAGTTGAGAAATCGGGTATCTCGGCACAAATCGACACGCTTGAGGCATCGTTACAACAGCATAAACTGGATAGTTTGAATAAGGAGAAAAACCTGTCTATCCAACAAAAAGCTACTAACGAGTATGTGTCCAAAATCAGGACTTACGAGAGTGAGAAAAAGATAAAAAATGAGCAACTGAAGTTTCAGCAGGATAAAGAAGCAAGAGTAAGTGAGGACTTGGAGCGCGATCGTAACCAGTTGAACCACGTGCTGTATAACATCAAACGTTTATCTGAGGAAAAGTTTCAGGAAGATGAAACGCTGCAAACTATCCAATCGCAACTGGCGGATTTGAAGGAGACGGTGGATGAGTTGAGGGGACAGCAGGGATCAGCACGAAATGAGTTGAATGAGCTGACCAATAATAATACTAAGTTACAAAACCAGGTTTATAAGGCTGAAAAAGATCTGGAAATATTACAGATACAACAGCAGGCTTTGGAGCAGGAAAGTCAGCGTAATATGGAGGATGCTACCAATAAAGAGGTGGAACTATCCCATTTTAACGAGGTGGTTGCTGAATTGCAGGAACGTACAGAAACGCTGAACAGTGAGCATCAAACGCTGATAGATTTTGAGAAAAAGCTACAGGAGCAGCTAATTGAGATTGATACTGAACTGAATACGGTAAAGGAAAGCATAACGGCTGATAGTCGTAAACTGGATGCCAAGCAAAATGAATACAACCTTACCAAGAGTATGGTTGATAATTTGGAGGGGTTCCCGGAATCAATCCGCTTTTTGAAAAAGAACGCGGATTGGGCAAAGAACATCCCGCTGTTCAGCGATATTTTGTTTTGTAAGGAAGAATACCGTGTAGCCATTGAAAACTACCTGGAACCGCTGATGAACCATTACGTGGTAAATAATTACGATGAAGCCATCAGCGCGATAAAATTATTGAGTAACTCGGCTAAGGGACGGGCGCAGTTTTTTGTGCTGAATAGCTATAAAAATAATCAATCGCAAAAAAGCAATTTTGATGGCGGCATATCCGCGCTTGATGTTGTTGAGGTTGATATTTATTACCAAAGTCTGTGCAACTATTTATTGAAGGATGTTTACCTGATTGATGATCAAAACGATCAGGTTTTAAATAATGCTGAGTTGCCCGAGGGTATCGTGATCATTGGCAAAAGTGGTAAGTTCAACAAATCGAAACATACCATGGCGGGTGGTTCGGTGGGATTGTTTGAGGGCAAGCGGATTGGTAGAGCTAAGAACCTGGAGAATTTGGCTAAGGAGATCAAACAGTTTGATACCCGGGTTAATTACTTTAAAGATCAACTACAGGAACTACAGAATAAACAAGCCGCATTAAAAGCATCCAGCAAAACTGAAGAGCTTAAACAAAAGCAGCTGGAGGTTAACCGTTTGAATACGGAACTCATCACCGTTAAAACACGGCAGGAACAGTATCAAACATTTATTACCAATAGCCTTAACCGTAAGGACGATATTGCCAAAAAGATTAGTGGGATAATTGAGGAAACCGCGGCGCTGAAACCTGAGCTTGCTGAATTGAAAACTCAAAAACAGATTCAGAACGACCTGCTCATCAGCAAACAGGGTATTTTTAATGAGTTGAATGAGTTTGTATCGGTGCAATCCAACGCTTTTAACCAGGAGAATATCCGTTTTCACCAGCAGCAGAATAAGGTGTCGGGGTTATTTAAGGACCTTGACTATCGTGAAACGCAGAAAGAACAGCTAGAGGGTCGCATCAAAATAAACAGCATCGAACTGGAAAAAGTTAAAGCGGCTATACAGGAAAACCTGCAACTGGCTGATAACTCCGACGATGACTTGCTGGAAATGTACGCCCAGAAAGAAGCGCTTGAAAAGGCTACCCAGCAAGCCGAACAGGAATATTATGAATGGCGAGGAAAAATAACCGAGTCGGAAGCGGAAGTAACCAACCTACGCCGTAAAAAGGATAACGCCGTATTTATTGAGAATGAACTGCGTGATGAACGCAATAACCTTAAACTGGAATTGAATGCTTTGAAAGAGCGTCTTTCGGTTGAATTTAATATAGATATACAGGAGTTAATAGATACCGAAGTGCCGGTTGATGAAAGTGAAGAGGAACTGCGCGAGAAAACCGAAAAGCTGAAGAAGCAAATGGATGATTTTGGGGCGATAAACCCAATGGCGGTGGAGGCTTATAACGAGATGAATGAGCGCTACCAATTTATTCAGGCGCAGAAGAAAGATCTGGCGGAAGCCAAAGCATCTCTACTGGCAACCATACAGGAGATTGACGATACCGCTAAGGAGAAATTCATGTCGGCGTTTATAATGGTGCGGGAGAACTTTATTAAGGTATTCAGGTCATTGTTTAATGAGGAGGATTCCTGCGATTTGATATTGACTGATCCTGATCGTCCGCTGGAATCGGATATTGATATTATCGCGCGGCCTAAAGGAAAACGACCATTATCGATCAACCAATTGTCAGGTGGTGAGAAAACGTTAACGGCTACGGCTATCCTGTTTTCGCTTTACCTGTTGAAGCCGGCACCCTTCTGTATTTTTGATGAGGTTGACGCGCCGCTGGATGATACGAATATTGATAAGTTTAATAATATCATCAGGGAGTTTTCTAAGGAATCGCAGTTTATCGTAGTGTCGCATAATAAACGGACGATTGCCAGTACCGATATTATTTACGGGGTGACAATGGTGGAGCAAGGCATATCGCGGGTGGTGCCGGTGGATTTGCGGCAGTTGGCGGATTAATATATATTCTTTGATAATGAGCGTGTACGCTCATTAAAATTGGGTTCAAGTGTGGGCACTTGAACCGGCGAAGCGGATTAGTAATGAAATCTATTTCCTAAGATTCCTTATCCTATCAGCCAAAACCATTCCTCTAAGTTTGTGAACTTCAAGATTTCGGTTAACGGCTTTTGCCTGATAGATGGAGAAGCTTTGCTTTGAAGCGAGGCTTTGAATTTTAGGGCTGGTGATGCTGTAAGTTCCGTTTTGTACGAAGTTTAGGGCGTGGGCCAATAGCATTTCGGTGGAATCACCGAAATCTTTTGTTACATCATCGGCGGCGAGTAAGCCAGGGTATGCTGCTGTGCCGGGGGCCATTCCAGTATAGTAATCGCCTTGATTGGCTGAGTTTTCTACATATAATTGCGGCGAATATAGTATGTAATTACTTATTGGGATGGGTATTTCACCGACGGGTTTTCCGTAAGTGGTATCCCCTATCAGTTCAACATCCATTTCGGGGCGTAGGTTGTTAATGGTTAGTTCGCTTGATGATGCGGTTTCATCAGTCACTATAAAAAACACCCGGTTAAGACTTAAACTTAATGCTTTCGCAAAATTGGTTTGGTTGTTGGCCGGTTTAAACTGCCCCGGAGTGATTGAATATTTTTTGGCCAACAAAGGATAATCGTTATTCTGCAGATTGGAATTAAAATAGGTGGTATACATCAGGGTGCTGCTTTTTGATGCGGGCACTATAAGGTCGTCCAAATATTCGGCTGTTGCACCTTCACCGCCGCCGTTGTAGCGTATATCCACCACTAAATCATTAACACCATTGCCGATGAAATAATTAAAAACGGTATTTAACTGCGGTTGCGCATTTGCCAATGCCGTGAAACTGCCAAATGCCATATAGCCCACCTTGTGTCCGTTACCCAAATCAAACACTTTGTAATTTAACACCGGGTTTACAGTATAGGCAGTAGTGTTTAAACTAACCATTAAGGTAGTACCATCGTATTTTGTGAGCACCATTTTAATATTGGTGCTGTAGTAAACGGAGTTTATTACAAAATTGGCGGTTGTGCCATCGTACGACAAGTCGGTATTGCCATTGATACTGGTTATCTGGTAACCACGTTTTATACCGGCCAAATCAGCAGGTGAACCGGGGTTTACGTATTTAACCCGCAAATCATTTGTGGCTATGTATATCGGTTCGAATCCAAAATCATAATCAGTTCCGTTTAATGCGGCTGTCTCTGTACCATTATCAACAAAGGAATATTTTGCCGTACCGGGTGACTGTTGGGAATATTCGTAAGGCTTGCCGGTTGCGGGATTAATCTTTAATTGAGATATAGCGGTTAGTTCATTAGTTAAAGCACCTAGATCACTCGAGCCGCCATAGGAACGCGGATTGAATGTATTATAATCGGGTATGACATCAAACCATAAATAATCTTCTTTTTCGTAATAATAGATGGAATCCTGTACGAGGTTGAGCGCGGTTGATGCATTTTTATGATCCTTTTTGCAGGACGACAAAACACCTGATGTTAAAATAACGGCTAAGTAAATTAATTTCTTCATCGGCTCGGGGTATTCGTACAAAAATCGATTTTGCAAACGCAATTTACAAAAATTGCTCAACATTAATATAATCTACACCACATGCCTCGGCACATAAGGTGTCATTATCGCTGTTGCCTATCATAACGATATCGCGGCGTTGTAAATTGTGGTCGTGCAATATATTATGTATTATGTCGGGTTCAGGCTTGGCTACAACCTCGTCGGCGAAATAGCATACGAGGTATTTTTCCAGTCCATGCCATTCGGTTTGCTTAATTTTATTTAGCTGTTGTTCGGGGTTACCATTGGTTACGATGAACAGCTTCTTCCTATCCACAATAATATCCTGCATCAGCTCCAGCATGTTTTGATAAAGCAGCAGTTTTAAGGGCAGCTTGGCCGTCGCCATTAAAAAATTAAAATGGATATGGTAATTATCGTTTAAACTATATTTTTCCTGCACTGCGGCAAAAACACAGTCTTTGCCTTTTTCATTAAACGTATCAACCATTAGGTTGACTGCTTCTTTCTCATCAATCAGGTCAAGGTATTCCAAATATCCCGCGAATAAATAATAAACCTGGAACAGGTAATCCTTTTCGGGATAAAGTACATTATCCAGCTCAAATATAAAAGCGGTTTTACGTGGGTCGATGTCGGTGTATTTCATGGTAGTATATTTTGAACTAAGCATATCGACGATGCATGTAGCAGAAGATTTTTCACTCCGTTCAGAATGACAAAAAGTGGTTATTGTTGGTATTCTATATTAATATCGTATTCTTTAAATAATTGCTCTGCCTCTTTTAACAATCTTGCCTCTTCTTCGCGGAGCGGGTAAACAGTTTCTATTCCCTTATCCAAACACAAAGTAAGCATTTGATGGCTATATGACGCTGATTTAGGACTAGGTAGTTGGATCATTTTACCTGATTTCAGCATCAGGGCTGGTAATTCCTCGTAATCGCCTAAAATCACCTCATCAACATTTAATTTACTTTTAAGCTGATAAGCCGCGGCTGAATTGGCTGATGTAATTAATATGCTCACTATGGTATAATTAAGCCGTCTTTCATGGTTACTTTCCTGTCTGATAGCGCCGCCAGGTCTTCATTATGCGTTACGATCACAAAGGTTTGGTTAAACTCAGCCCTTAGTTGCAAAAACAATTCATGCAATTCGCGCGCATTGGTTGAATCGAGGTTACCCGATGGTTCATCGGCGAAAATTAATGCGGGGTTATTCACTAAAGCCCGTGCCACCGCTACCCTTTGCTGCTCGCCACCCGAAAGTTCGTTCGGTTTATGTTTAATTCTATCGCCCAAGCCTAGCATTTGCAACAAACGACTAGCTTTCTTTTCTGCGTCTCCGCGTGATAGTCCTGCTATAAACGCGGGGATACAAACATTTTCCAATGCGTCAAATTCGCTTAGTAAGTGATGAAACTGGAAGATAAAGCCTATTTTAAGATTACGGAAATTGCTCAGGTTCTTGTTGCTTAACTTGCTTAGTTCCTGGTTATCGATATATAGCTGACCGGAATCTGGCCTATCCAAAGTACCTAATATATTCAGCAACGAGCTTTTACCCGCACCGGATGCACCAACAATGGTTACTATTTCGCCTTTTGCCACCTCAAGGTCTACACCCTTTAAAATATGCAGTTGACCGTAAGATTTATGGATGGATTGCGCTTTGAGCATGGCGGTAAAAATAGTGATTTGTTTTAAATAGTGAGTGGTGAGAATGTGCCAAATGCATTGGCGTTTTAACTCACCCGGTTTTCGATCAGCCGCTCAACTTGCCCTCTTTTCCGCAAGCGGGAAAGAGGGCAAAAAACGTTTTTTTCCCTCTTTCCGCCACCGGCGGAGAGAGGGGCGACCAGCAAAGCGTAGTCGGGGTGAGTAATCGTCGGAGTGCAATTACAGCAGATCCTGCTTCATAACCATTCATAACTCACCGCTCACTATTCACCAATTTTTGTAAAAATTTAAAAATAACTAATCAGTAATTATAAGTCGCTTATCAGTATATCAAACAAAATTGTAGATTTACCGCAAATTCTACACAAAAAATGAATATTCACGAATACCAGGGTAAAGCCATACTAAAAAGCTTTGGCGTTAGAGTTCAGGAAGGTATTGTTGCTGATACCGTTGAACAGGCTGTTGAGGCTGCAAAAAAAATGAAGGAAGATTACAACTCGAGCTGGGTTGTTATCAAGGCGCAAATTCATGCAGGCGGTCGCGGTAAAGGCGGCGGTGTTAAATTAGCAAAGAATTTAGACGAGGTTAAACAACGTGCTACCGATATTTTAGGTATGCAATTAGTTACCCCGCAAACCGGCCCCGAAGGTAAATTAGTTAGCAAAGTTTTAGTAGCACAGGATGTTTACTATCCGGGCGAAAGCGAAACTAAAGAGTTTTACATCAGCGTATTGCTTGATCGTGCTAAAGGCCGCAACATCATCATGTATTCAACCGAAGGTGGTATGGATATTGAAGAGGTTGCACACTCAACCCCTGAGCTGATCTATAAAGAAGAGATCGACCCTAAAGTTGGCTTACAAGGTTTCCAGGCACGTAAAATCGCCTTTAACTTAGGCCTTTCAGGTGATGCTTTTAAGGATATGGTGAAATTCATCACCGCTTTATATAAAGCGTATGATGCTACCGATTCTTCTCAATTTGAAATTAACCCGGTATTAAAAACATCCGACAATAAAATTTTAGCGGTTGATGCTAAAGTTAACTTGGATGATAACGCTTTATATCGTCACCCTGATTTTGCCGCTTTACGCGATACCATGGAAGAAGACCCTATGGAAGTTGAAGCAAGCAAATCAAACCTTAACTATGTAAAGCTTGACGGTAACGTTGGCTGTATGGTTAACGGTGCTGGTTTAGCGATGGCTACTATGGATATTATTAAAATTGCCGGTGGCGAGCCTGCTAACTTTTTAGATGTTGGCGGAACTGCTAATGCCGAAACTGTTAAAGCAGCTTTCAACATTATTTTGAAAGACCCGCATGTTAAAGCAATTTTGATCAATATATTTGGTGGTATTGTTCGTTGCGACCGTGTTGCGCAAGGTGTTATTGATGCTTATAAAGAGATCGGTAACATACCTGTACCAATCATCGTTCGTTTACAAGGCACCAACGCAGTTGAAGCTAAAGAATTGATCGATAACTCAGGTTTAAAAGTATACTCAGCTATTTTGTTGAAAGATGCTGCTGACAGAGTTAAAGAAGTTTTGGCGTTGTAGTTAGAGATTAATCATATCATATTTAAAAGGGAGCATTTTGCTCCCTTTTTTGTTGGTCGATTTTTCGCTTTTATAAATTTCATGCAGATAGCTTATTGTATAGCTGTTTGGCTAAAGCCAACGGCAATGATTTGAATTGATCGTTTATCTCTGCAAGCAGATTACTCACCCGGTCTTAGCTACGCTCGACCACCCTCTCTTCGCTGCGCGGAAAGAGGGAATAAACAGTTCTTAAACCTATAATCAATTATCCAGCAATCTGCGATGATAGTTGACCTGCCCCAGATGGTAGCCTAAGTGCATGGCCAGGTGAATAAAAAAATACTCGGTAGATGCGTCTTTTAAGGATATTTCGGCCGGGTATTTTTCATTCAGCTGATCTTCCGACATCATATCGAAGGTTGTTTCGATCATGATGATCGTTTTTTCTATCTTATCCACCAGTTCCACGCGTGGTACATCCTTCAGTGCAAATTCATCCGGTCGGTTCCTCACATAGCCAGTTTTGCCAAATTCCGCACCAATGTAGGCGTTCAGGTTACCAACCAAATGTAAACAAAGGTTGCCGGCAGAGTTCAATATATTCTTTTCAATGTACCAGAGCTTTTCCTCGTTTTGATAAGATTCTATCTCCTCCTTTAATTTTTCAAGATCGCGGATGATCAGTTTTTTCAGTGTATCTTTTATCATATTTTGATAGGGTTTGTTAAAGTTTTCGGGTATTCCTTTGTTAAAGGCTATTCCAATTTAATAAAAAAGACATCGCTCTTCAAAGATTTTTTTACGTTTATTTGTTAAGTAAACTACATTGAATGGTAAGAAGTAAATCGCAATATGGTAAGTATACAGGTACTGGAGGTTTTAACAAATCATCAACAATTAACATCAAACGATATTGCTATCGTTCATTACAATGAGCATACGCCGGTAGGCAGAAACCTGATCTCATTTAATAAATGTGCTATCAGCTTTATATTAAGCGGGCAGAAGGAACTTTATCGGGGCGCCGAGTGTACGCTTGTAAGTGAGCATGAAGCGGTACTTATTCCTGATGGACATGCTATTATAGCCGAAAGAAAACTGAATGCGCAAAAATACAGTAGCCTGGTTACTTTTTTTCCGGCAGAACTGGCACAGAAATTTATAGTTAGATATGCTAAGCAAAATGAGTATGGGCATCAGATTGCCCCTATCGAAAAAGACGCCTTTCTGAAATTTCACCAAACACCATACATTGCGGAATACCTAAATGGTTTGATTCATTTAATTAATAAGCAGTTATTGGTACCACCGGCCTTATTGTTACATAAATTAGAAGAGCTTTTTTTGATATTGGCAGAAAGCTTTCCCGCACAATTCTTTGAGATTTTTAGGCCCTTGGCGGCAGATGGCGACCATCAATTAAGGCAGATCGTCGAAAATAATATCTTGAAAAATCTGTCATTAAACGAGATGGCGTTTCTGGCTAATCGTAGTCTGGCCACATTTAAGCGTGACTTTGAAAAGGAATATGGAATTTCTCCCGGAAAATATATCAGGGAAAGGAAATTGGATATTGCCAGGCATGAGCTTACAGAAGGCGGCGCGCTTAACGATCTCTACCTGCAATTAGGCTATGAAAATGCATCAAACTTTACGTCGGCATTTAAAAAGCGATTCGGTCAAACACCGAAGGCTTACCAATCGCAAGCCTTTATTTTGAGCTAAAAACAGCAAGGTTTGAACTGAATTCACTATAGTAAATTATTTACATGGCAGATTTTTGTGTTATGAAAAATAAGATACTTATGATGACCATATGCTTTATTACAAGCATTAGTTATCGCGTAGCAGCACAAACTTTTACTTTAACCAGTAATGATTTAAGCGGACAGTTTACAGGTAAATTTATAGCCAATGTATTTGGCTGTACCGGCGATAACAAATCGCCGCAACTGGCCTGGAGCGCTGCTCCCGCTGGAACAAAAAGTTTCGCCATAACCATGTATGATCCTGATGCGCCAACGGGGAGCGGCTGGTGGCACTGGGTGGTGTTTAATATCCCTGCCAATGTGTTTGAGTTGAAGCAGGGTGCAGGTAATATAGCAGCTCAATTAATGCCCGATGCTGCGATCCAAAGTTTAACCGATTTTGGAATTGCGGGTTACGGAGGGCCTTGTCCGCCTGAAAATGATAAACCGCATGCTTATATTATTACAGTTTATGCGTTAAAAATAGCAGATTTGGGTATAGACAAAACGGCATCACCTGCTTTGGTTGGTTTTATCATTAATCAAAACATATTGGCAAAGGCATCTTTAATTGTTTACAGCAAAAGATAATCAAATCATGAATAATAATATTACAGATCAATTCAACAGCGTATCAAAAAAATATGATAGTCAGCGGAGGTATTTTATCCCCTGTTTCGATGATTTTTATACGAGTTGCCTTCCGATTGTAAATTCACTTACCAATGCTAAGCGGGTTTTGGATATTGGGGCAGGTACGGGCCTTTTTACCCAGTTTATACATCAGCAAAGAAGTGATCTTCATTTTACTTTGACCGATATTTCGACCGATATGCTGGCTGTTGCCAAAGAACGGTTTGCGGGGTTAGATAATTTTGAGTTTGGTGAGTATGATTTTTCTGCCGGGCCTATTGAGGGAAAATATGATCTTATTGTTTCGGCATTGGCTATTCACCATTTGGAGGATGAGCAAAAGGCGAATTTATACCAATATGTTTTTGATGCGCTTAATGATGGCGGCGTTTTTATTAATGCCGACCAGGTAGAAGGCCGTACGCCATGGTTTGACAATTATTACAAATCAAACTGGAAGGAAACGGTTATTAATTCGGGGTTGGATCAACAGGCTATTGACCGGGCTTTTGAGCGTATTAAACTGGATAAATTCGCGAAGCTTGAACCGCAGTTGCAGATGCTGGAAGATGCAGGATTTGCGGAAGTGGATTGCATTTATAAGTACAATAATTTTGTGGTGATGGTGACAGGTAAAAATATCGACGTATAAAATATGAGTTTAACAGCAATAGGAAGAGGCTGTCTCAAAAGTGAGGCGGCCTTTTTTTATTTTAAGACGATTTTCGTAACTTAAAGTCATGGGAGCGAAAGTAGTTTTTAAGCCATATGACCCTGACCAGTTAACGGTGCTGCCGTATA
>Ga0302300_1000421_pt1 | contig 30297 bp, 30 predicted proteins | sample III_Palsa_E1_1_FD_198756 | JGI IMG/M metagenome (GOLD analysis project Ga0302300, IMG submission 198756) | Peat permafrost microbial communities from Stordalen Mire near Abisko, Sweden - III_Palsa_E1_1 | ecosystem: Environmental > Terrestrial > Soil > Palsa > Peat permafrost | place: Sweden...
ATTGAGCGAGGTGCTGCACCAATCATTACTTACCTGGCTTGCCAGCGATGACGGTTTTTCCTTGCGGCGAACATCGTTGCGCAGCAGTATGGCTTTGGCATCGTTTAACTGCTCATCGGTAAAATAGTCGGGGTTGCCCAGCATGCTGATTTGCTTTTCCAGCTCATCAAAACATTCTTTTATTTTGTTGGGATTTGGCACAACGGTAATGCCAATAGGGCCTACGTAACGGCTAAGGTCGTAATCAATGCCTGCATACGATGCGAGGCCCGAGTTTACCAGCGCCTGCTGTAGCTTTGCCGAATTAAGGCTAACAATGGTTGAGAAAACATCCGCGGCAATTGTTGAGGCTGAATCGGTTTGGTAGGCCGGGCCTTCCCAGGTATACATAATATAAGGCGTACGCGCTATGGTTGATTCCTTTACAAAATAATCATTTTTGGTAAGCGGCTTAAAGGCCGGTATCGGGTATTTTTGAATCGGGTCTACACCGCTGCTGGCCCAATCGCCAAAAATATCTTCGGCCATTTTAAAAGCATCATCATGGTGCACATCGCCGCATATAATTAACAAGCTATTATTGGGTACATAATATTTGTTTTTTATCACCATCATTTTTTCGGGCGTAGCCGTATTAATGATTTCGTGTATGCCTATGGGGTTTTTGCGGGTAAACAAATCGCCCCAAACCTTTTGGCTTTCTGTTTGGTAAAGCTGGAAGCCGGGGTTGCTCTCGTTGCGCTGAAATTCGCCATCAACTACCAAACGTTCTTTTCTCATTTCCTCCTTATCATAAAGCGGGAAACGGATTGCGGCGTTCAAAAATTTAAGGCCAGACTTAAGGCTGTCGTTATCAAACGTAAAAAAGTAATTTACACGCTCGGTGCCGGTAGTGCCATTCCATATCGCGCCCAACTGTTGTATGCGCTGTAATACCTGCGCCTGGGTAGGGTAATCTTTGTTAGCCTTAAAAAACATGTGCTCAAATAGGTGCGAAAGACCGTTATAAACCGAATCTTCGGTAAACGAGCCATTTTTTACGGCTATTTGTATGGTAGCCAAAGGCACTTTGTTGTTTTCGATTACTACTACCTGTAAGCCGTTAGGTAGCTGTTTCCAGTAATAGCCGGCCGGGAGCCGAACTTGCGCAAACGTACTTATTGATATAAGCAAGCCGCTAATGCTTAATAAAAAGCATTTAATAAATTTCGAGGTCATAAATATCAGTTTGTTAGAAACCTTAAATATATCAGTATTTCATTAATTACCTATAATTAAGCACAATAATTTTATTAAAATAGTAAAGGCAGATATATACTATACCTGCCTTTGCTATAAATATTTATGCTGACCTATGTTATACGTATTGTATGTCTAAAGTAATTGGCACGCTTAAAGCTTTTGATATAATACAATTAGCCTTTGCGCCTTCGGCAATCTCTTTAAATTTATCTTCGGCTACGCCTTCAATTTTTGAGCCTGTAAGTGCCAGGTGTATACCGGTGATGCTTAGCGCCTGCATATCCAGGTCTAAAACTGCTTCGGTGTTTAAATCGCCGGGGGTAAAACCGGCCTGGCTTAGGGCAGCGCCAACAGCCATAGTAAAGCAGCCTGCATGCGCGGCGGCAATCAACTCTTCGGGGTTGGTGCCTACGCCATCGGCAAAGCGGGTTTTAAATGAGTATTGGGTATTGTTTAATGTGGTGCTTTGGGTGGTTATTTCACCCTTGCCTTCGGTTAAGGTTCCGTTCCAATGAGCTTTTGCTGTGCGTTTCATAGTGATTAATGTTTTTATTTTTTGTAATGGTAAAATTACATTTTTGTTTAATAGTTGTTTAATGCTAATGGCTATAAATTTGTAAACTTGTATGTGTTTCTTCAACCTTATCCGCCTTGTTTATGCAGCACATTAATGTTAATAGCTTGTGAAACAGTTTTTATTGATTTTATTACTGCTTATTTTTACCAAATCCGGTTACGCCCAAGCACCTGTAACTAATGATGCTTTTTCGGCATACCAATTGGGAAATTATAAATTTGCTATTGAGCGTTATCAAAAACGCATAGCCCAAAATAGCATGCCGTACGATATGTATATGCTTGCGATGTGTTACATTAAAACAGACAGCGTCCCCCGGGCAAAGCAGGAACTGGAAAAATTAATAACCTTTAACGATAAATACTCCGAGCATATTAATGTTGAGGGTTGTAACCAGTTAGCCGGCATTTACTTAAAGGAAAAAAATTACCGGAAGGCACTTGATTATTATAAATTATATGCACTAATGTTTAAAAACGCAAAGTTTAATGATATCAACTGGTTTAGGTTTAATTTTTTCAATGCCGGTATTGAAGCCCGGTGTTATGACGCACTTGGCTTAGCAGATAGTGCCATTATGTTGATGACGCCCTATATGTTTAATACGCATGACGCCTTAAATAGGTTTATGTTTGTTGTTGAAGGTGACCATGACCTGGCAGATTCCTTGCCGCATGATAGCCTAAGCCGGTTTTATGTATCATTACTCCAAAAGCGGTATACCAATAAGAGCATTAAGGCCGAATTTAAAAGGGCGGAGAAAAGTTTTGTTTTTATAAAGAAAAGTAGTTCAATGAACCAGTATGGGGATATTACGGAAAGCATGCAATGTGCTATTGATATTTATAGCAAACACCTTATTTTTGCTGAAAGTAACATAGCTGATGACAAAGATGACCTGCAAAAAGAAACAGCTACTCCGTTTTATACTCAAAAGTACCAATTGAAGCGCTTTCATAACTTACCCGTTTGCCGCATGATTAGGGATTTACCAGAATAGTGCGGATGATATTAGATATTTTCGGCTCTCCACATCCGGTTAAACCGGGAAAATTACTTTTTTTATTTACTCCATTTTGCGCGTTCATACTGCACCGGCCATTTAACCTCTTGGTTTAACTCATGGGCCGCACGTAATGGGAAATACGGGTCGCGCAATAATTCCCTTGCAAAAAACACCATATCTGCATGGCCGGTTTGTATAATGCTGTCGGCTTGTAATGCTTCGGTTATCAGCCCCACCGCGCCGGTTAGTATGCCAGTTTTACGCACGGCTTCGGCAAATTGCACCTGGTAGCCCGGGCCCAAAGGTATTTTCGCGGTAGCTACGTTTCCGCCCGATGAGCAATCAACCAAATCAACGCCTTTAGTTAATAATACCTTCGCCAACTCTACCGAATCATCGCTTGTCCAGCCGCCTTCGGTCCAGTCGCTGGCGGATATCCTTACAAATAGCGGGTTTTCTTTAGGCCAAACTTCTTGTACACTTTCAATAATCTCTAACAGCAAACGGATACGGTTTTCAAACGAGCCGCCATATTCATCTGTACGTTTATTGCTTATGGGCGATAAAAATTCGTGTATCAAATAACCATGCGCGCCATGCAGTTCAATTACTTTAAAACCCGCTTTTATTGAGCGATCGGCAGCGGCTTTAAAATCGGCTTTTATTTTCTCGATGCCGGCTTTATCTAATTCAAGCGGTGCTTCTTCATCGGGGGTAAATGATACCGTGCTTGCCGATACTGTTTTCCAGCCGCCGGGTTTAGTTGATAGTATTTGCTTGCCGCCCTCCCAGGGGATCTGGTGACTGGCCTTGCGGCCTGCATGGGCAAGCTGTGTGCCTGCTACAGCGCCGTGCGCGTGGATGAAATCGGTTATGTGTTTTAGCTTTTCAATGTGTTCATCTTTATATATGCCTAAATCGCCGGCGGTAATGCGGCCTTCGGGAGATACTGCTGTGGCTTCGGTAATAATTAAACCGGCGCCGCCTACTGCCCTGCTGCCTAAGTGCACCAGGTGCCAATCGTTAGCAAAACCGTCTTCGCTGGAGTATTCGCACATTGGTGATACCACAATGCGGTTTTTAAATTCGATACTTTTTATTTTTAAGGGAGAAAATAGATGTGGCATGAGTATTTTTTTGTGCAAATATGAATAGTAATAAATGTAGCAACTTCACCCATTTGTAAAAAACCAGCTACAATAACTAAATCACCATAATAATTTGAACATTTATAGCTGATAACAGTTCTAATCATACTTATGGAAAACCAACAAAACTACGTTACCCTTACCACTGCCGATGGCAGCAGCATGGCTTGCTACACAGCCTTCCCAACAAACAAAACAAACGCATTGCCTGCCATTATTTTATTGCAGGAAGCTTTTGGCGTAAACCACCACATACGCAAGGTTGCCGATAAATTTGCAGCCGATGGTTACGTGGTGATAGCACCCGAGCTTTTCCACCGCACAGCGCCGGTTGGGTTTACAATCGCTTATAACGATTTTCAAACCGCTATGCCGCATTACCAGGCCATAACTACCGAGGGTTTGGAAGATGATATGAAGGCTTGCTATAAATGGCTTACCGAACAGGATACGGTTGATAATGATAAACTTTTTAGCGTTGGTTATTGCCTGGGCGGCAGGGTATCATTTATCGCTAATGCGGTGTTGCCATTAAGGGCCGCAGTTTCATACTACGGCGGCGGTATCGACCAGATTACCGATAAAGCAAAAGACTTGCATGGCAGGCACCTGTTTTTTTGGGGCGGCTTAGATCAGCACCTCAAAACCGAAAATATTAACACTGTAATAAACGCGGTTGATGCTGCCGGCAAGGAATACATTAACGTAAAAATATCCTACGCCGACCACGGTTTTAATTGTGATGAAAAACCGGCTTATAACGAGGCTGCCGCGAAGGAAGCGCTGGCGCTTACATTAGCTTTTTTAGCAAACAGTTAATAAGTTTGCCTATATTAAGGGCTAATCATAACAATTATCCTACTTAAATATGACTTCATATACCACATTAATCATATTAAGCGGGCTGGTTATTTTTTCGTACCTGTTTGATCTTATTGGCGGCAAAACCAAAATACCATCGGTAATTTTACTGATGTGCCTGGGCATTGCCATTAAACAGGTATTGGATTATTTTGGCTTTACGGCGCTAAATTTCAATAATATTTTACCAACCCTAGGCACGCTGGGGCTGGTATTAATTGTGTTTGAAGGCGCGTTGGAGCTAAGGTACAGCCGCGATAAAAATGCGGTGATAAAAAAATCCTTCTTCTCGGCGTTAATTATCCTGCTGGCAACCGCGGCTGTTATTACCTGGATTATTTACCAAATAAACGGCGGGCACGATTTTTATAAATGCTTCTTAAACTCCATTCCTTTTTGTGTTATCAGCTCGGCAGTAGCTATACCTGCTGCGGCTAATATCAGTAAGGAAAAGCGGGAGTTTATAGTTTACGAATCATCGTTTTCAGATATCCTTACCGTGGTACTGTTTAACTTTATGGTTAATAACCGGCAAATCAGCGTATCATCCTTTACCGGTTTGGGTGCGGACCTAGGTGTTATCATTATTGTTGCCATTTGCTCATGCCTGTTGCTGCTTTATTTAATAGGTCGCCTAACGCACCATGTGAAATCTTTTTTGGTGATTTCGATACTCATACTGGTATACTCAATCGGGCAGTTATTTCATTTATCATCGCTTATTATTGTACTGGCTTTAGGCTTGTTTTTAAACAACGCCAGCCAGATAAAATTCCCATGGTTTCGCAAATATTTTATCTACTCCAAATTAAGGTACGATATTAAACAGCTGTTCCAGTTATCAGCCGAAAGCGCGTTTTTGATGCGCACCTTTTTCTTTATCATGTTTGGTTATACTATGGATATTTACCAGCTGCAGCACTGGTCGGTTTTAATTAGTGGCGGATTTATGTTGCTGGCTATTTACGTAATACGGTTTTTATACATTAAACTGGTATCGAAAACCGACGTGATGCCGGAGCTGGTATTGATACCGCGCGGCCTCATCAGTGTATTGCTGTACTACAGCCTGCCGCCCGATATGAAGATTAAAGGTGTAGAAACAGGCTTGCTATTTGTAGTAATATTGGGTACAAGTATAATTTTGAGCCTGGGTTTGTTGGCAAGCAAAAGGCAAATAACAAAGAAGCAGAGCGATGATGATTTTGTTAGTTGATAAAACAGGTTAATTTTATAGGGCTATGAAGACAAGAGATATAATTGATACCATTTATAAATATTATCCCAAGAATATTTATTTGGATGAATTGGAAAGCTATTCAAACTCAGCAGAATACTTAAACCGTGTTGAAAAATGCAAACAGGCAAGATTTAATAATACAAATTGGACATCATTTAAAAGTGAATTAAATAAATATATATCTGAAGAATTTAATGATTCTTTATCAGATTATAGCGTTTTAGGTAGCACTCCTTGTTATAGTGCATCAATGGGATTTGGAAATCCTACAGATAAAAACTCCTGGATGATATCAATATTAATAAGTGTTATTACTCCTTTGTGGGCTTACAGGATTATAGATTTTAGCCAACCAGATACTGCCAGATACGATTGGATTTATAAAAATGAAGAAAATACAGTTAAGTTTTTAGAGACATTAATTTCCAAATATTTTCCTAACTATGAATTTATTAGTGAAGAACAGCATAAAGTAATTATACCTGATATATCAACATCTTTCGAGTCGGCACCCACAATTTTTGAGGCCATTTTTAAAGGGGACTTTAATTAAAGTTTACTCCGTCTTCTCTTCCCTCCGCACCAACAACAGTTCATCCCCATCCAAAGGCAATTAACCATACTCATAACAAAAGTGGTAGGTTTTGCCGTTTTGGGTGTTGTAAATGCGGGTATGATAATCAAAATTAAAACCCTTAACCAGCATTTTTTCTCGCGTGGTTTTTGTTTTGCCGGTTGGGTTTAGTTCCTCCAAAATACGGCGGTTGCGGCGTAAAATATTGTTGATGTTGCGCACCAGGTTATAACTGCTGCTGTTTAGCTGGTTATTATAGCTGTTGCGGCACAAATCGTTACAAAACTTTTTATCGGCACGGCCGTGTATTACGCTACCGCAGTCAAGGCAGTATTTTTCGGTATTCATAAAGCTAAGGTAAATAATTATTTATCCGTTTGCAAACGTTTACAAACGGAAATTGTCGGTTATAAACAATTATTACCCGACTAATTTTTGCTACTACCCCCACCTTTGTTTCAGCAACAAACGCAGTAAAAAATTAAAAATCAGCAACATGAACACATTAAGAAACAGTGTGCGCCTGGTAGGTAACCTGGGCATGAACCCCGAAATTAAAACATTTGATAACAACCGCCGCCTGGCACGTGTATCCATAGCTACTAACGAGAGCTATAAGAACGATAAAGGTGAAATAATCACCAACACGCAGTGGCATTTCCTTACCTTTTGGAATATGCAGGCGAAGCTTGCCGAAGATTTATTAAAAAAAGGCGATGAAGTGGCGATAGAAGGCCGCCTGTCCAGTAGCAGTTATGTTGATAAAGACGGAAACAAGCGCTACACTACCGAAGTTGTGGTAAATGACTTTTTGAAAATGAGCGCTAAATGATTTGAAAATTTGGTGATTTGAAAATTTGAAAATGGGGTGGGCTTTATTATTAATGGCGCTTTTTATGATTTTCAAATTTTCAAATCACCTCATCATCAAATTAAAAGATACCTGTACCTAAACCTGTCACAAAAAAGAAGGGCGCATAAATATTTGCGCCCTTTTGATTTATAAAAATTGTCATTTCGAACCTGCAAGAGGTGGGCCGGAGCGCAGCGCAGGTGAGAAAACTTTTCGAATTGGCAATGCGGGAATGGTATAGTTTGGATACTGCTTCGAAAAAATTTCTCCTCGCGCCTTACACAAGCCGGTTGGCTCGTCGAAATGACATATTGGGTTAGATTACGGTGTGCTTAACGCCACCGGCAATACCTTGCCGTTAAAAAACTTGTGACCGGTTATGGCGAAATCGGCTATGTACTTACCCATCTCGAAAGCCATTACCGGCGACTCATAGCCTGGAAAAGCTTTTTCCAGCATCTCGGTTTGTGCCGAGCCAAGCGCGAGGCAGTTAACCTTTATGCCTTGTTCAGTTAGTTCCTGCGCCAAACATTCAGTTAAAGTATGCAAGGCCGCTTTACTGGCCGAATAAGCCGCCAACCCCGGGAACTTAGCGCTGCCCTGGAAACCGCCCATACTGCCAATGTTTACGATATGTGAACCGGCAGGCATCAAACTTAATAATGCTTGAATAATACGGATATGCCCTATAAAATTACTTTGCAGCATCTCTACAAAATCGGTTTCCAGCAATTGGATAAATGGTTTATTGATGAGTACCCCGGCATTATTTATCAGAACATCAACCCGGTTATCAAAATTGCTTTCGATAAATTGTTGCAGACTGTTATAATCGTCATGTACTATGTCAAAGGCTATGGCATAAAGCTCACATTCGGGGTTTAAATTATGTGCTATATCCAATAAGCGCTCCAGCTTATCCTGCGAGCGCGCCAGGGCAATAACCTTATGCTTACCGGTTAATATCAGTTCAATTACCGCCTCAAAACCAACACCGCTGCTGGCACCTGTTATAATGATGTTCATGACCCCAACCCCCTAAAGGGGGAATTTTTTGATTGTTATTTTGATTACTAAACTACCAATTTTTGTTCAACCGGGTGCTTTATTAAATACAAACCATCATTTATCAATTTTTTAAACCCCTGCTCGTTGGCAGCTTTATTCTCTAAAAATTGCCTGATTTCTTTAGCCAATTCTTGTTCAACATTTTCATGTTCTATCAGTTCCAGTATTTCCAGGGCGCAAAGCCAATCGTCGTGATGATCGGTTTGCAGTTTGCGCCATACGTTGCCTAAAAAGCCGAAATCGCCTTTGTTGTGCCTGCGGTTACGCACCTGCTGGTATAATTGGTGCAGTTCTAACGTGCGGGTATCGTATTGTATGTGGTATGTTTCAGTTGCTGATTTTGGCGCTATTTCTTCAAAACCTTCCTTATCGGCTGCACCGCAAAAAACCGATACGATATTTTCGCCTACGGCCATGTCGTAAACACCCCATGACGGGTCGAATAATATTTTGCCTTGTTTATCTGTAACTGTGCAATCTATAAAAGTAATCAACTGTATTTTTTCTGCGGATGAGATTATTGTTTTTACAGTACCGCTTATGCTTATCCCGCTTTCAAAATCAAGTATCGCCTGTAAGCCTTCCTTAATACCCGCATCCAGTAATTCATCTGTCGAAAAATCTTCCAGCGGTTTTGCGCGGCCTTTTAATTTGCCTACGGGCGAACTAAAACCATCTTTATGATAATCCTTGCCATGCCCTTTTAGCAGTTTATTATTTACCGCCAGTGCACTTGGCCCTGTTGTTTTTATAAAGACGGGAGCATTGCTTTTATCCTCTTTAAATTCTGTAAATACACCTGATACCTGCAAACCCGAGCTATAAACTGCCGTACAGGTATTTTTGCTTTCGATGGCTTTTTTTAGCCCGTAAGCTCCGCCAATCCTGAACGACATGGTATCGGCAAATTGCTCCAATACATCAATCAAATTTTGAAAGGTTGGCGTTACAAAAAGCTGCGGCTGCGGTTTGGTAATATCATATGGATAGTTTACCGCGTTAATATCATACCAAAGTTTTTTAACTTCTTCCATCATACAAGTGGCACTCTCACCTATTGACGATAACAATCCGGCACCATATATTTTAGGTTTTTCCAGCGTCCCTATCAGCCCGTATTCTACCGTCCACCAATGCAGGCGACTAAGCAGCGCCATCTCAGATGGTTCGCCCATATTGTTTTGGCGATATTGCACCAAGTCTTCGGCTTGTTTCAGCTCATCTTCCTCGGCATCGGGTATTTCTTTTAAAATAGATAATGCTCTTATAGCCTCATATAATTCAAAATCCTGCGCCGAGAACATGGCCTTTGCCCCTATCGAGCCAAAATAGCTAAGGTATTCATGATAATCCTTATCAGCAATAATAGGCGCATGCCCGGCCGATTCGTGTATGATATCCGGCGCTGGGGTATATTCAATATGCTGTAAGGTGCGGATATCGGCAGCAATAACCAATACGCGGTAAGCCTGGTATTCCATAAAAGCGGCAGGTGGTATAAAACCATCAACCGTAACCGCGCCCCAGCCAATTTTGGCCAGCGCATCGTTCATTTCCTGCAGGTTGGGTATTTTTTCTATGGTTAGGCCGGCTTTTTCCAGGCCCGGTATATAGGGATAATAAGCAACATCCTTCAGGTAGCTGTAATTCTGGCGCATTACGTAGCGCCATATTGCATGATTGATAGGCGTATAATGCTCGTAATGCTGTTCAACTATAAATTGTTTTAAATGAGCGGGCAATGCCGCCACCTGCGGGTTGTTAAAATCGTTAATATGAGGCATTAGTTAAAATTGGTTTATAACCTAAACGCAAATTTAAGAAATAAGATTGCCTTGCCTAATTTTCTTGTTTTTCGTTTTCGGGCAGACCCTCTTCCAAACGGCTGGGGCGTAAGAGGTAGTATATACCGGTTAAGGCAACTAACAATGATATTAAGAAGAACGAAATGCTCAAAAATATGCCTAAGCCGGCATCGATATGGAAAAATGTGGCCGATTTTTGAAATACCAGTTCGCGCGCGCCGGCGCCTCCTATACTTATGGGTATTACCGCCGCAATTGCCGAAACCAGGAAAGCCAATAAATACGGCGCAAATTTGCCTGTAAAATCCTGGCTCAACAGCACCATAATAATGGTTAGTACCTGTAATGATTGTACCACTACAGCCTTCGCATGCCCTTTAAAAAAGTGGTGACTAAATTCGCTGAAAAACTTTTTTACCACAAAAAAATAAACAACACTGCCTATAACAAAAATGCTTAGCGGTATGGTGATGTTGATGGGTATTTGCGGTACGAATATTTTTAAACAAACTATAATAAGGCCTATGGCCCACAAGCCGCTCAACCTATCGAAAAATATAGCCCAAAATACCTTCTTTGCGGGCAGTTTATATTTTTTGTTGAGCAGGTAAATTTTGTAACCATCGCCGCCGATACCGCCGGGGAGCAGGAAATTATAGAATATCCCCAGCAAATAAAGCCTGAAATTGAATTTAGGGTTAAGCCGCAAATCAATCGACTTAAAAAAACTCAGCAAACGCCATGACGAGGCTACCATGGAGGCAAAGTAAAACGCAACTGCGACAAGCATCCACCAATAATTGGCATTTACCAACCTGTTTTTAACCTCGCTAATAGGGATTTTGCTGAAAACATAATAAAGCAATGCCGTAGTAATGGCAATTTTAAGTATCAGTTTGGTAGCGCTCCAAAGTGTATCTTTCCAGGATTTGGGTTTAACCTCTTCCTCCACTTCGTTAACAATGGCATCTTCAATTGTGGTCATTTGGCTGCAAAGGTAATAATTTAGTTATAAGACGATTGCACCGATGTTGTTACGATTACACAGATTAATAGTAAAATATAAATTGCAATGGTTATGTAATCTTAAAATCAAATAATAATCAGTGAAATCAAAACATTATTTTTGCGCCCAAATTATACCGGGATGAGTAATGTAAAAGTAGGCCTGGTGCAAATGACCTGCACTGCCGATAAACAGGAAAATTTAAATAAAGCCATAGCTAAAGTACGCGAAGCGGCTCAAAAAGGCGCGCAAATAGTTTGCCTGCAGGAACTGTTTACCTCGCTTTATTTTTGCGATGAGGAAAATTATGATAACTTTTCTTTAGCCGAAGCTATCCCCGGCCCGTCAACAGATACATTGTCGGCTTTAGCTGCGGAGTTGGGGGTGGTAATTATTGCCTCGCTCTTTGAGAAACGCGCTAAAGGGGTTTACCACAATACCACCGCAGTTTTGGATGCCGATGGAGCTTACCTGGGTAAGTACCGCAAAATGCATATACCTGATGATCCCGGTTTTTACGAAAAATTTTACTTTACCCCAGGCGATTTAGGCTACAAAGTTTTTAAAACCAAATTTGCCACCATTGGCGTACTAATTTGCTGGGATCAATGGTACCCCGAAGCCGCACGCATAACCGCCTTAATGGGCGCCGAAATATTATTTTACCCGACCGCCATAGGCTGGGCCACAACACAGGATGAAGCCACCAATACCGAGCAATACAATGCATGGCAAACCATACAGCGCAGTCATGCCGTTGCTAATGGCGTACATGTGGTAAGCGTAAACCGGGTTGGTGAAGAAGCCGGTGTTAAATTCTGGGGCGGCTCTTTCTTTTCCAATCCCTTTGGCAAAGTTTTGTACCAGGCATCGTTAGAAGAAGAAGTAGTTGTGTTGGAACTCGATTTGGATAAAAGCGATTATTATCGCAGCCACTGGCCGTTCCTCAGGGATCGCCGTATAGATTCTTATCAGCCTATTACAAAAAGGCTTATAGACGAGGACTAACCACCACGTCATTGTCTGAACCATGATTTACTTGATTTTAGGATTACTTGATTTTTGTTTGTGAAGCATAAAGAACTAACTGAAAAAATAATTGGTTGTGCTATGAAAGTTCATAGTGTGTTAGGCAATGGTTTTCAAGAGGTAATTTATCAGCGTGCTTTAGAAATTGAGATAAGAAAAGCAGGCTTAGGCTATGCCAGAGAGATGGAGATGGCAGTGTATTATGATGGCATAGATATAGGCACAAGACGAGTAGATTTTTTTGTGGAAGATGTGATAATGGTTGAATTAAAAGCCATCATTTCGTTAGAAGAAGTTCATTTAGCGCAAGCGATGAATTATGTAGAGGCATACAAAATGGAGATTGGGTTATTGATAAATTTCGGGTCGAAGAGTTTACAATTTAAACGTGTCCATAACAACAAAATCCTTTAAATCAATAAGCTATTATCAACCCAAGCATCAAGAAATCCTAAAATCAAGTAAATCATGGTTCAGACAACCCCACCAAAAAACTTCTCCTTCCCCGCCGAATGGGCACCGCACGCTGCCACCTGGCTTAGCTGGCCGCACAAGGAAGAATCGTGGCCGGGGAAAATAGGGATGATATACAGCCGCTATGCTGAATTTGTGAAGGTTGTTGCCGAGGGTGAACTGGTGCGGATTAGTGTTGCTGATGAGCAAATGGCTGCCTTTGCCAAACTCCAGTTGCAACTAGCCGGTGCCGATTTAAACAAGATTGAATTTTATCAATTCCCCACCAATGATGCCTGGTGCCGCGACCACGGGCCGGCGTTTTTGATTAATACTGATACTAAGGAAAAAGTGATTGTGGATTGGGGTTATAATGCCTGGGGCAACAAATACCCGCCGTTTGATTTGGATGATGTTATCCCCACAAAAATTGGCGAACGTTTTGGCCTGCCGGTTTACCATCCCGGTATTGTGATGGAAGGCGGTTCGGTTGATTTTAATGGCGCGGGCACTATTTTAACCACTACCGCCTGCCTGCTCAACAAAAACCGCAACCCGCATTTAAACCAGCAGCAGATAGAAAACTACCTTTACAATTACTACGGTGCGGAGCAAATTTTATGGTTGGGCGATGGCATTGTTGGCGATGATACCGACGGCCATATTGATGATATTACCCGCTTTGTAAATCAAGATACCGTTGTTACCGTTATAGAAGAAAACAAAAACGATGAGAATTACCATCTATTGCAGGAAAACCTGCAAACCCTAAAAACCATGCGCCTGCTTAACGGGAAACAGCTTAATATTATCGAGCTGCCTATGCCAGCACCTGTGGTTTATGACGGGCAGCGGTTGCCTGCATCTTACGCCAATTTTTATATTGCCAATGCCGCGGTTATAGTGCCAACTTACCGCTGCGATAATGATGATAAAGCATTACAAATTATCCAAAATTGCTTCCCTGACAGGAAAGTTGTAGGCATTGATTCTACCGATATTATTTGGGGATTGGGCAGTTTCCATTGCTTGAGCCAGCAGGAACCGGCGGTGTAATTATTCACTCAGTTACATAAAACCAGGGGATATTTAAGAGTCCATGCTTAATATTTACATTTACGAACTGCTCAGATTCGAGATTGTCATAAAGTTTCTGGTCAATATGTAAAACAGGGGAATATTGTTGCTCGGCACCCCAAGTTGAAATAGTTATATGGCAATAATTCCTACCATTATTATGACTAATATCTCTGCCTAATATTTTTGATTTGTAAACTGTTGGCGCAGATGCATCAAGTTTACAGTTAACGAACATAGTTAAAGGGCATGCATAAAAAATTGATATTAGAATAAGCAATATTAGTTGTCCTTTAACCGCATTTTCAGATTTGTCATATCCATATTTCCATACCACTATGCCTATTACTACAGATATTATCAAAACCGGTAAACATAAATTACTTACAGTAACAAAATCGTAGTGTGTTATAAAGATAATTAGTGATGCTATGGTAGAAGTATACATTCCCGCAATTAAACTCCCGAACGCACTATTTTTTCCTGAAACCAGCTTGATTAATCCTTTACTTAATATCAATAATATAATGCCTGCAATAGGATACAGTACAAAAACTATTTTTATTAAATCATCTTTTAAAATAAATTCTGTGAAGATTAACGAAATAATAAATATCAAAATACCACCGCAATTATATATTAAGGCCGTGCGTTTTGATTTTTTGAGTGCTGATATCCTATCTTCTTTAGTGTTGCCAAACTCATTATTATTATAGATTTCATTAATGTTATCCTGATAGCTTACGGCATCCAAATCAGTATAAATTCCCGATAATTTCTTAATTAATTCGAAGGAATCACCAATGCTCGAATAGTCTCTTATATTTATTTTTGAAGACAAGCTGTCTAAAGGGTAAATAACTATTCGCTTATCAAGTACCCTATATCCTTTTACATCTTTATTTACTATCTCTTTTGACCCCCAAATACTGATGTACTTTACACTATAATCTGATATGATTACTTTTCTCTTACTAAGATTAACAATTACCAGGGCTGAAACGATAATTCCTAATAATGGTAATATTATTATTGCTTTTCCGTCTTTAGTGTCGATTATAGAAAGGTATATGGTAAAACAAATAAGACAAATAATGCCTAAACCATAAAATATTTTGTATCCCGTTGAGGTTTTATATTCCTGCTCCATTGTGATTAATTAGGTGCCCTAAATTAAAATAATTTCCGTCAATACCAATAATCTCATCCACCCCAAAAACCCACCCCAACTTTTTCACCGACTTATCTTCGGCATTTACCGACTTCTTAAATCATGCTACCTAATTAGCATAGGCTTGCCTTGTTATAGGCTGTACATTTGGTTAACATTAAAATTAAGAAACATTATGGACAACCAGATAAATAATAACCCGCAACCTGCAAATAACAACAAAACAATTATCGGCCTTATTTTGGTAGGTATAGGCGTATTGTTTTTACTTAAACACGTAAGTTTCTTCTTTTTACCCACATATATTTTTAGCTGGCCCTTAATGCTAATAGCCTTTGGTATATATACCGGCGTAAAACACAATTTCAAAAAATCCATGTGGATTATTTATACCATGGTTGGAGTTATATTTTTATTGCCTAATATTATACCTTCGTTAAGCGCAGGCATGCTTTGGCCCTTATTAATGGTAGCCATTGGCATAACTTACCTGTTAAGGCGCGACCAGCAATGGAATGGCAATAACTGGGAAAAGCGTAACAGCAATCAATATCAAAATATTGATAACAACAAATAATTAGTACACAACACATCATGAGTGACAATATAGAATATCCAAAAAACCGCAACAATGGCAGGGCCATGGCGGGGATCATCATACTCGGCATTGGCTTTATACTACTCCTAAAGCAGTTCGATTTTTTTCTTATACCAGATTGGCTGTTCAGCTGGCCAACAGGGTTAATTGCCTGGGGTCTTTATTTAGGCGCCAAGCACAATTTCCGCAATTCATCGTGGCTAATATTAACATTAGTGGGTATTGCATGGTTATTTAATGAAAACATAGATCATGCCGACCGCATAGTTTGGCCCGCAGCATTTATAATAGCGGGTTTATGGATGATTTTGCGCCGCAATCAAAACTGGGACCTGCGTAAAGTTAAATACGATATACGTAAAGCCAAACACGATAACTGGGGCAAAAATTGGGATGATAAATGGGACAGCAGCAAATACAACAACGGCAACCCTTTCGACCCAATTATACCCGATCCTGCTGCTGCAAATACTACTGCTGCCGACCCTGCAACAGGCACTGTGCCCCCAACAGGCAACCCATACACCGGCCCTTTAAGTGGCGATGATATTTTAGATACGGTTTCCATTTTTGGCGGGGTTAATAAAACCATCCTCTCCAAAAAATTCAGGGGCGGCGATATTGTGAACATATTTGGCGGCACCGAGCTGGACTTTACCCAGGCCGATATTAACGGGCGTGTGATAATCGACATCACCCAGATATTTGGCGGTACAAAAATCATTATCCCATCCAACTGGCAGGTGGTATCGGATATAGCTGCCGTATTTGCAAGTGTGGATGATAAGCGCATGAAAAACAGCAAGCTTGACGATAATAAGGTATTAGTGCTTAAAGGCGTGTCCCTTTTTGCCGGCATTGATATCCGCAGCTATTAATTAATCTTAAAAACATTAATCATGAACTGGTACGTAGCAAAAATAGTTTTCAGGGTAATAAGCGGCGAGGGCAACCACAACGCGCAGTTTGATGAACAGTTGAGGCTGATAAGTGGCAATACTGAGCAGGAAGCATTTAAAAAAGCAACCCAAATAGGTATTGATAACCAGGATAGCTTTTTAAATAACCGCGAACAAACTGTTAAATGGCAGTTTATTGATGTTGCCGAAATTAACCCGATAAATAGCGTGGCCGACGGAACCGAACTGTATTATAACATACACGAAGCGCCGGATGCCGACCTTTATATTGCCTGGGCACACCATAAATCGGCGTTGTTAGGATTGAAAAATTAATTAATAAAACCAATAAGCTTTGGCCATACCAGCATTACCATCATCAAAACTGTACGGGGTTTTAATAACCTGCGGTTTGCTATGGACAGGCCTGGGGGCATATATTGTTCACAGCTTTGGTTTTATATGGTACATAGCTTTAACCGATGGCCTGGTAAGTACGATATTGCTTTCGGCAGCGTGCTGGTTAATTAACAACAATCTGCGTTATTACCAGCCCGGCAAAGGCAGCTACATTAATATATTAATATGGTGCCTGGCGCTGGCTGGTATTTGTACTGCGGGCTGCCGCTGGATAATCCCCTACCTCAGCATAAGTGGCACTTATATGAACTTTTTGAGCCAATCGTTAACCATCCGCTTTTTTACCGATTTTTTGGCGATAGGCTGGATGGCTATGATAAGCATGCTTTGGTATTCGCAACTCGACCATAAGCAAACCGAGCAGCGGAAATCTGAAGCCGAAAAACTGGCCCGCGATGCTGAGCTTTATAATTTAAGGCAGCAATTGCAGCCGCACTTTTTGTTTAATAGCCTAAACTCCATAAACGCGCTTATCGGTTTTAAGCCTGATGAGGCACGCCGGATGATACACCAGTTATCCGACTTTTTGCGCGGCACCTTAAAAAAAGACGACCAATTGTTGGTGCCTTTGAGCGATGAATTGCAACACCTGAACCTGTATTTGGATATTGAAAAAGTACGTTTCGGCCACCGTTTAGAAACCGAAATAAGCTGTGATAAAAACTGTGGCGAGGCCATGATACCGTCTATGCTTTTGCAACCCATTGTGGAGAATGCCATTAAGTTTGGCCTGTATGATACTACCGATAAAGTTACCGTAAGCATACGCGGTGAAATTGACGGCGGCAGCCTTATTTTAATGGTACAAAACCCCTACGACCCGCAAACATCACGCCCCAAACAAGGCACAGGTTTTGGCTTAAGCGGTGTGCAGCGCAGGCTTTATTTGCTTTTTGCACGGAATGATTTAATGGAAACACACCAAAATGATAATATATTTACAACCATTATTAAAATTCCGCAGGTATGAAGCGCGCTTTAGTTATTGATGATGAGCCTTTGGCACGTATGGTAGTGCTGGAGTATTTACAGGCCTTTAGCAGCCAAATTGAGGTTTTGCAGGAATGCAATGATGGTTTTGAAGGCTTAAAAGCCATACAGCAGCATCAGCCCGACCTGGTTTTTCTGGATGTGCAAATGCCCAAAATAAACGGCTTCGAGATGCTGGAGTTGGTAGACCAACCACCCTCCGTAATATTTACAACCGCATTTGATGAGTACGCCATCAAAGCCTTTGAGGCCCACGCCGTTGATTACCTGTTAAAACCCTTTAGTAAAGATCGTTTTAATAAAGCTGTTGAAAAATACCTGGCACAAGCCCCTGCTGCCACCCATCACACCAAACAAACCGAAGAATTACTGGAAGCCGTTTCGCAATCGCCGGCGCAGCACGAGCGTATTGTGGTAAAAACAGGTACCAAAGTTAAAATTATCCCGGTACAGGATGTACAATACCTGCAAGCCGATGATGATTACGTAAGCGTATTTACCCAGGATGGCTCGTACCTCAAAAATAAAACCATGAACTTTTTTGAGCAAACGCTGGACCCGCGCCAATTCGTCCGCGTACACCGCAGTTACATGATAGCCATACAGCAAATAACCCGTTTAGACCCATACGAAAAAGACAGCCACCTCGCCATCCTGAAATCCGGCGCCAAAATACCTGTTAGTAAAACGGGATATGTGAAATTGAAGCAGGTGTTGGGGATATAGGTGGATTTTAAATTTCTCCAGACATTGACTTGCGAAGTTTTAAAAACTTCGCAAGTCTGTTATAAATAAAATTCAGCACAATTATTTATCTTTAAGCTCCATTATCTAAACCACCTTTTACATGGAAGTTGAATTTCAAGCCACAAATAAAGATTACATTGATTTCTACAAACTGTTTTTCGAAGACCAGTTCCGAAAAAAATCAAGCAGAATTTTTATTTTCTTAATTGTTATAGTTTTTATAGAATGTATTTATGATTTTAACTTATTAAGGTGTTTATTAGTTACTGCCGGATATATTATTCTTGTAGGGTTGCTTTACTACATCCCTTATATAAGGGCCAAAATTAAAATAACCCGGTTGCTTGCAAAAGACGAGGCTTACACCAGCAAAGGCAAACTCATAATAACAGATGAAGGCTTGGCATCTGAGCGGGAAGACAAAAGCAACTTACGCAACTGGCAAAGTATTAAGTTTGCTTATTCAAATTCAAAATTCATTTGCATAACGTTAGTGGATAAAAAGATCATTATTATTCCTAAAAGGTTTTTCACTTCCGAAATAGAGGCTATTAATTTTTTAGGGCTTGCACAAGCAAAAATTAACAATGCACCATACAGCTGGCAACCTACTAATGTCAGCGGGCCTAAATACGCACCGGGAGATAAATTCATGCATGCTTCCAAACCTCCGGAAAGCAAGCCACCCTATTTGTTAGGCCTATTGGGTATAATACCCTTAGTAGGGGCTTTTGTGGGAGTTGGGCTAATATTATACGGTATTTTAAAATACAAAGATAAGTGGCTGGTGATTATTGGGACGGCTGGTATTATTTTTACGGTAGCCATTTATAGTTCTCTTTGGTATTTTGGAACACATAGCCTTGAGTTCCCGGGAGCTAAAAGAGGATTTTCCCAGATTACTCAACAGCAATTAAATGCCCTTGTTCCGGCAATAGAATTTTATGGAATGCAACATGGCTTTTATCCTGACAGCCTGCAACAATTGCAAGTTACAAATACCTATTTAAGCATAGATGATCCCTTACTCTTCGGGAAAAAGAATCAGCATTTTAATTATTATCATATTGGCAATAAATACACCCTATTTTCATCAGGCATCGATCAAATACCAAACACTAAGGATGATATTTATCCATCTATTGCTATAGATACCAGTAAAATGGGCTTGATAATTAACAGGAAATAATTACTATATCGCACATATGATGAGTAATTGCACAGCGGTCAGGTATCTTATATAGCCTGTTCCGAAAGGTATTGTAGCTCAATCAGTTGTTCTTTTTTATCAATGGCGATTATCTTACCATCCCTAATTAAATTTACATTATCGGCAATTGCTAATACATCAAGGTAATAGTGGTCGGTTATTATAAATCCTTTATGCGCTTTGTATTCAACAATTTTCTCCTTAATCAAATCTTTGTATAAGGGTTCAACCATAGAGAAAGGCTCATCCAACAAAATAAAGGGCTGATCGAGATTTAATATGAGTAAAAACTGCAGGTAACGCTGTTGCCCAAGCGAAAGCGCGCTCACTTTTTTATCCTGCATATCGTGGATGCCGGGGGCATAAAAAACTTTATCCTGTTTTGCAGATGTTCTACAATAAAGCGCTATCAAATTCCTAACCCGTATGTTTTTAGGCAGCATAACTTCCTGCGTGTGATAAGCAACAAGCCTGTTTAAGGGGAAGTTTTTACTCAATAATTGGCCGTTGTAATAAATTTCAGCATAATCAGGCTTCAACGTTCCAAACAATACCTTAAAAAGTGTTGATTTACCTGTGCCATTCCGCCCGAAAACAGCAGTTACCCCACCTGTTTTACATTCCAGGTTCACATCTGCAAGTATGCTCTTTTCTCTAAAGCTGTGCGAAAGTGATTTTAAAAGAATTTTATGCTCCATAATATAGTTAACAGGATTATGGAAACAAGAATGTTTATTATAACTACACCCAGGTAAAGGTTTTTTTTAATAATGCCGCCATTCAGGTAAAAATAATATTCAATATTTTGAAAATACCTGAAAGCAAAGAAGGCGATAATGCTGCCCGCGGAACCAAAGAGTATAATACTTTCGGCGGGATTAAACCTTACCAAAAAATATATGATACAAAAAAGCAGGTTATACTTTGTAACTTCCAAATAGTACCTGAAAAATAAAGCGGACATGGGTGATTATGATGGGCTTAACGTGTAAACGTTAACGCTGAGACATATGCTTTATTTTACAGTAATTTTCTGTTTTACTTTTTCAACCCCAATATCGAAAACCCGCTATCCGCCTTTTTTATAATATTCCCCAAAACCCCCAAACCCGTAATTTCCATCTCTACCAAATCATTAGGCTGTAGCCATTGGGGCTGGTAGCTGGCATCTTTTAACAGGCCTGTACCATTCAGTTCTAAAAAACAGCCGGTGCCTACTGTGCCGGAGCCTATTACATCGCCGGGCAACACATCGCAACCGTAGGCGCAGCGTTCAATAATTTCAGCAAAGGTCCAGTCCATATCGGCCATGGTACCGGCGGATACCTGCTTGCCGTTTACCATACATATCATTTTCAGGTTATAGTTATTGCCTGTATGGCCGGGTTTGGCACCAACCTTATATTTTTCCAGTTCATCGGGCGTCACCAGCCAGGGGCCGATTACGGTACTGAAGTCCTTACCCTTTGCAGGACCCAGGTTTAGCAGCATTTCATCGGCTTGCAGGCTGCGGGCGCTCATATCGTTCATAATCATGTAGCCTGCAATAAAATTATCGGCATCAGCGGCTTTAATATTGCGCCCTTTTTTGTTAAGCACTACGGCAACCTCCAGTTCAAAATCGAGTTTCTGGAAATGGTCGGGCATACATTCAATTTCGCCGGGGCCTTGTATGGCATTGTGGTTGGTGAAGTAGAATACGGGGTATTGGTCAAACTCAGGTATCATATCCAGTCCTCGGTTGCGGCGGGCGGCAGCCACATGCTGCCTGAAGGCGTAAGCATCCCTGCACGATGTTGGGTGCGGTACGGGCGCTATCAGTTCATAAAACAACTCCTCCTTAGCTTTCATTTTGCCCGATTTAATGGCGGCATTTACTTTTTGAGCGCGCTCCATCAATTCATCGCCGCCCCATAAAAAACCCTGCATGTTATCGGGTATCAGCTTATCGCAGGAATTTAAATTATAAATATGCCCGTTAATGTAAATGCCCAGGTGTTCCCGGTCTTCGGTTTTATAGGATACTAATTTCATGTTGGTTTATAATTGGTAAAGTAAAGCTAATGATTTTGGTTGATTTGAAGGTGGTTGATTGAGTTGATTAGGTTTATTGAGTTGGATTAAGTTAAAAGAGGTAATCGCTCAACATAATCAACTTATTCAACATAATCAACTCAATCAACTAACCCTTGCATCTTAAACATATTAGCCCTAACTTCGTTGTAACCAATAATGAGCATACAAAAACATTTCTATTTTTCCCTCGGTCTCACTTCTATGAGCGATGCCTCTTCTTTCAGGGATGCTGTGCTTGCCAAATGCATATTGGCGCAGTACTAATTTCTTAGGTACCACAGGTTTTACCTGCCTGTTATATTGCTTTTAAACTTTCCTGGTTTTTAAAACGTTTATAATATACCAATTATTAAATTATGCCTATTTACCACACTTTAGGGAAAATCCCGCCAAAGCGGCATACCCAATTCCGTAAGCCCGATGGTACTTTATATGCCGAAGAGCTGGTTTCCACCGAAGGTTTTTCGAGCCTGTATTCGCTGGTTTACCATGCTTACCCGCCAACTATTGTAAAAGAGTTGGGCGAGCCTTACAGCATCGAACCAAAAATAGCGCGCGAAAAGCACCTTAAACATACCAGCCTTATTGGTTTTAATGTGCTGCCGGAAGATGATTACCTGCAAAGCCGCAAGCCGGTTTTGGTAAACAGCGACCTGCATATATCATTAGCTGCCCCGCGCAAATCAATGACGGATTATTTCTATAAAAACAGCCAGGCCGATGAAGTGGTGTTTATCCATGTAGGTTCGGGTACGTTAAAAACGGGCTTTGGGCAGATTAAGTTTGCCTACGGCGATTATTTGGTGATACCGCGCGGCACTATTTACCAGTTAGAGTTTGATACACCAGATAATCGCCTGTTTATTATCGAAAGCTTTAGCCCTATTCGCCCACCCAAGCGCTATCGCAACGCCTACGGTCAGTTAATGGAACACTCGCCTTATTGCGAGCGCGATATTAAACGCCCAAGCAATTTGGAAACGCATGACGAGAAGGGCGACTTTAAAATCCTGATTAAAAAGCAAGGGTTAATATACCCTTATACTTACGGCACCCACCCTTTTGATTTTATTGGATGGGACGGTTTTCATTATCCCTGGGCGTTATCGATACATGATTTTGAGCCGATAACTGGTCGACTGCACCAGCCGCCACCGGTACATCAAACTTTTGAGGGCAACAACTTTGTGATATGCTCCTTTGTGCCGCGGAAGTTTGATTACCATCCGCTATCTATACCTGCGCCATACAATCATAGCAATGTGGATAGTGACGAGGTATTGTATTATGTTGATGGCGATTTTATGAGCCGTAAAAGTGTGGTTAAAGGACAAATTACCCTGCACCCCGGCGGCATTCCGCATGGCCCCGCGCCGGGCTCGGTAGAAAAATCGATAGGCAAGGAATCAACCGACGAACTGGCGGTAATGATAGATCCGTTCCGCCCGCTGATGCTTACCGAAGACGCTATAAAAATTGAGGACGAAAGTTATTATAAAAGCTGGAATTATTGAGCGGAAAGCTGAAAGCAAAAAGCCCAAAGCAAAATCAATAAATCAATAAATAAAACAAATGGAAACACTAACTATAGATAAACCAAATAAAACAACTGATTTTTTACCCCTGAACGGTACCGATTATGTTGAATTTTATGTAGGCAACGCCAAGCAGGCGGCCCATTATTATAAAACTGCCTTCGGTTTCCAGGATTTGGCTTATGCCGGGCCCGAAACAGGAGTGCGCGACCGTGCATCGTACGTTTTGCAACAGGGTAAAATACGGCTGGTACTAACCACGCCGCTACATTCCGATCATCCCATTGCCGAGCATATTAAAAAACATGGCGACGGCGTAAAGGTATTAGCGCTTTGGGTTGATGATGCTTACGATTCATACCAACAAACCACCAGTCGCGGTGCGAAGCCTTACCAAAAACCGCAAACTTTAACCGACGAATTTGGCGAAGTGCGCACCAGCGGCATTAAACTTTATGGGGAAACTGTGCACCTTTTCATCGAACGCAAAAATTATAACGGCTTGTTTTTACCGGGTTATAAGGAGCATAAAACAGTCTATAACCCAAGCGATACCGGCTTATTGTATGTAGACCATTGCGTAGGCAATGTAGGCTGGAACAAAATGAACGATTGGGTTAGTTTTTATGAGGAGACTATGGGTTTCAGAAACATACTCACCTTTGATGATAAGATGATCTCTACCGAATACTCGGCACTGATGAGCAAGGTAATGAGCAATGGCAATGGCTTTGTAAAGTTCCCGATAAATGAGCCGGCAGAAGGTAAAAAGAAATCGCAGATTGAAGAGTACCTGGAATTTTACGAGGATGAAGGCGTACAGCACATGGCACTGGCTACCCATGATATTGTAAAAACAGTAACCGAGCTGCAAAGTCGCGGCGTTGAGTTTTTAACTGTGCCAACCACGTATTACGATGACTTAACCGACCGTGTCGGCCACATAGATGAAGACCTGGGGCCATTGAAAAAATTGGGCATCTTAGTCGACCGCGATGATGAGGGTTACCTGCTGCAAATATTTACTAAACCGGTGGAAGACCGCCCTACCCTGTTTTTAGAGATTATACAGCGCAAGGGAGCGAAGTCATTTGGCGCTGGTAATTTTAAAGCATTATTTGAAGCCATTGAGCGTGAGCAGGATTTGAGAGGAAACCTATAAGTATTGTATACTCGCCATTAAGCATAAAGCCCCGGCAATCGGGGCTTTTTTAATTTAAGGGGATTTGATGGAGTGTATTAAATTATATATAAAAATATTCACGCATCGTTTTTAATTTAAATTTCTTATAAGTTAATATTAACGTAACGCCTATTTTACTTTGCCGTCTTTTCTGCAATCGATACATGCCATTTAAAGTACTATATCATCATTTCTTAAAAAAAATCAATCATCAAGGTAGATTAGCATTTAACTATTGGTTAGTTTTTACCTGAATTTAATTTTATAAATATCAGGTTTATAGCCATTTATATCATTCTCATTATTATATTTGGAGTTGATTATTAACTAAAATATAATTTTATTGGCCATTTACAACTTATAGTTGTAAATGAGAAATAATGATTTCATGGCGCATTTATTGCACATAAGCAGCAGTATGAATTTTAAATTAACATGGGCACGGTAAAAGATCACGATTTTTATAATAGTGTATCGCATTTCGCCCATGTAATTAATCACATTAATACTGGTATATGGGAGGTTGACGTTAACACGAACGAGGTTAAGTGGTCCGACGGTTTTTACAAGCTATTGGGCTACGAACCGAATGAGATAGAATGCTCTGCCGGGTACTTTTTTGAGCATTTGCTTTATCATGAAGATAGGGCCGCATTTGCCAAGGCAATTAATGGGCTTACCGGCGATCATACATCAACGGTACAAGTACGCCTGTCTACCAAAAACGAAGGTTACCAATGGTTCGAAAATATCAGCAAGCGTTGCGATGATACAATGTGCTGCAGCTTGCACGGTGCTATCATCAATATCAATGCTTATAAATTACAGGAAGCACATTCGGCACAAAAAGACCTTCTTTTTAAAGAAATGGGGCGCATTGCAAAAGTTGCGGTATGGGAGTTGGAAATAAGCACCATGAAATTACAGCTTTCAAAAGAAGCCTATGATATTTTTGGTCTTAACAACCCGGTTAAATTAAACATTGATGAAGCCATCAGCTTTTTTGAACCGCTGCACCGCGATGCTGCGGCAAATGCTATTGAAAACGCTACAAAAAACGGTAAGCCCTTCGACCTTGAGCTACAGTTCAGGACTGCGCGCAATAAGGTTACCTGGCTGCGTTTTAAAGCCATTCCATTTATCGACAATTTTGGCAAGTGCATAAAACTAACCGGCATTTTGCAGGATATTAACCATGCAAAAAAACGCGAAATGGCTTTAAAAGCCGATTTAAGTTTATCGGCCGATCAAAACAGGCGCCTGCAAAATTTTGCTTATATCGTTTCACATAACCTACGTTCGCATACCGGCAATTTAAAGTTTATGGTTAACCTGTTTAACCAACCTGATGCCGATATGGAGCGAGAAGAAATTTTTGAGCACATAAGGTCAATAAGCGACAGTTTAAACACCACCGTTGAACACCTGGAAGAGGTGGTTAAAATACAAGCCGAGATAACAAAAGATAAAAAGATTGTTGAGTTTGAACCTCTTTTTAAAAATATCATTTCGGCCTTAAACCATAATATCAATGAGGCAGATGCCAAAATTGAATTTGATTTTACCAAATGTCCCGAAATAAACTACATACCTGCTTACATGGAAAGCATTTTGCAAAATTTGCTTACCAACTCGTTAAAATACAAAGCCGACAAAAGGAAACCCCACATTAAATGCCATACCTATAATAAAAACCGGCACGACTGGTTAATATTTGAAGATAACGGCATGGGTATCGACCTTGAAAAACATGGCAATTCGATTTTTGGGATGTATGAAACCTTTCATCAAAACAAGGATGCAAAAGGCATAGGCCTGTTTATCACCCGCAACCAGGTTGAATCGCTGGGCGGCGCCATAAAGCTGGAAAGCACCGTAGATGTAGGCACTAAGTTTACAATAAGATTGAATTGATTTGAAAATTTAGTAATTTGAAGATAGATGATTTGAAAATTTGGCGATTTGAAAATTTGAAGATGCCTATCATTCAATTAGCAATGTGTGTTTAATCTTCAAATCAACACATTTTCAAATCTTCAAATTAATTACTCTTTTCGCGTACAATCACGTACACATCCTCGTTGTCCCTTTTCATAAGGTATTTTTCGCGGGCAAATTTTTCGAGGTCGGCGGGGTCTGAGGTTAGTTCGCTAAGGTCTTTTTGTACTTTGGCGGTTTCGGTAGTGTAAAAGGTGCGCTCCTGTTTTAGTTTAACCACCTCCTGGTGATATTGATATTGGGATAGCAGGTCGTTTTTATCAAAAAATATCATCCATACCACAAAAGCCACAGTAACCCAAAAAAACTTGTTTTTAAAAAGGTAGAAAAGGCGTTGCATATTGAGGCAATAAATTTTATCTAAAATTAAATCAAAAATTCAATAGCTACAAGGGGGATTATTAACTTATTAACAAACCCCCTCCGCCCCCTGAAGGGGGAACGAAAAAAAAGAATTTGCCATGCTGAGGCACGAAGCATCTGTCGTATTGCTGCACCACCTTGCAAGTTGGATTATCTATCGCTTGGTGTAACGCCTGACAGATTCTTCGCTATCGCTCAGAATGACATGGTGGGAAAATTAATCCCTTCTTCCGCCCCTTGCACCCCAGCTGCTGCCTTTACTGCTTCCACTCATGCCGCTGTTGCCGCCACGACCACGATTGCCGCCACCGCTATTGCCGCCGCCACCACCACCAAATCCTCTGCCCCTTTTAGGTGCGCCGCTGCGGTTACCGCCGCCGGCAGCTTTTGCAGCTTCGGCTTTAATAACCATGCTTTGGGGGCTCATTGGGTACGGGTGTTCTTCGTTAACAGGTATTTGTTTGGCGATGAGTTTGTGGATATCCTTTAAAAACGGCAATTCCTCGGCATCACAAAAAGATAGCGCTATACCGCTGGCACCCGCGCGGCCTGTACGGCCAATACGGTGTACATAAGTTTCGGGAATATTGGGTAGTTCGTAGTTAATAACGTGGGTAAGGTCGTCTATATCAATACCGCGGGCGGCTATATCGGTTGCTATTAAAACCCTGGTGGTACGGTTTTTAAAATTGCTTAATGCACGCTGGCGTGCATTCTGCGACTTATTGCCGTGTATGGCTTCGGCAGTAACGCCTATGCGTACCAGGTCTTTAACCACCTTATCGGCGCCGTGCTTGGTGCGGGTAAATACCAGCGCGGTTTTAATATTCTTATCCTTTAAAATATGGGCCAGTAACGAGCGTTTGTCGTTCTTCTCCACATAATAAAGTTCCTGATGTATGGTATCGGCGGTTGATGATACGGGGGTAACTTCAACTTTTTCCGGGTTATTTAATATGCTGTTGGCCAGTTGCTGAATTTCATTAGGCATAGTTGCCGAGAAAAACAGCGTTTGCCTTTTTGCAGGCACTTTGGCAATGATCTTTTTTACATCATGCACAAAACCCATATCCAGCATACGGTCGGCCTCATCCAAAACCAATATCTTAATATGGTCGAGGTGGACGTATTTCTGGTTCATTAAATCAAGCAAACGTCCTGGTGTAGCCACCAAAATATCAACGCCGCGGCGCAAAGCATCCACCTGTGGGTTTTGCGATACACCGCCGAATATTACCAGGTGTTTTAAGCCGGTGTGCCTGCCGTAAGCGGCAAAGCTTTCGTCAATTTGTATGGCCAGCTCGCGGGTTGGGGTTAGTATCAGCGTTTTTATAGTTTTTTGCTCCTTGTGCTGCAGCCTGTCGTTATACAAATGCTGTAAAATAGGTATGGCAAATGCCGCTGTTTTACCGGTACCGGTTTGCGCGCAGCCTAATAAGTCGCGGTGCTGTAATATAATAGGTATGGATTGCTCCTGTATGGGCGTGGGTGTGGTATATCCCTCAGTTTTTAAAGCCCTGAGTATAGGCTCAATTAAATTTAAATTTTCGAATGACATGTAATGTTTTTAATATATGTGCTAACGCGATTGCATAGCGGATCTGAAGAGTTTGTCGATTATCAAAACCGTAAAGCGTACGGGTATTGGCGCAAAGATACGCTTTTTAATTGGTATTGGAGCGGAAAGGTGAAAGCGGGTAGCGCTCAGTTTGAATTTGTTTTATGTTTTGGCTTTTTTAGCCAAAGTTGAAAAAAATCAAATACTATAAAGAAATATCCGACGATAGCGTTAATAATTACAAAAATTAAAATTAATCCTGAAAATCTTTCCCTAATTGACCGCCAAGCAACAATTGAAAATAATTTTATTATAAAGAATAAAATATATAAAAACTTAAAACCAATTTGTTTATTGCTAAAATCTCTTATTGCGTTTAAACACATATAACAAACAGGGATTGATTCGATTATTATAAGGAGTATTATGTATAGGGTTAAATTTTTGGGCTTATATAAATTAAACCTATAAACTGCTGATATTACAAACATACAAGCTACAAATAGCCTTAATGTGCCGGATATTTTTTTATTCATTGTGAAATAAGGTTTTTCATAAAAAAGCCACTTGTTAGGTGGCTTAAATGTATGAATAAGTTATTTTAATTGGCTGTCGCTGTATGTTTTTCCTTCTTATTATTCAACCACGAATCAAAAATAATAATAAACATCCCCGCCATTATCGACATATCGGCCACATTAAATACGCCGGTTTGAAAGATCACAAAATCGATATGCATAAAATCGGTTACCGAGCCGTGTACAATGCGGTCGTACAAATTGCCGGCACCGCCGCCTATAATGAGGATGATACCCAGCAGCCTTAAGTTGGGTATGTTGGTTTTATAAAGTATATAACCCAAGCCCCACACAACTGCTATCAGCGGCAATATCACCAGCAAAATGTCGCGTACCGGGCCGCCCAGCGAATCACCCAGACTTAAAAACGCGCCGGTGTTCTCGGTTTTTTCCAGCGTTACGTGGTTACCTAAATAACCTATCACCTGGTTATCGGTCATATCCTTACGAACAATTGATTTGGTAACCTGGTCGCAGCCAATGTTTAGGGCGAGGATAAACAGGATAATTGCAGCGCGGGTGAATTTGTTTGATGTCATATGTTGGGGGCAAAGATAACCGTTGATTTAAATGATTAGGGTGATTTCGCTGATTTTTTATTGGGCGAATTGTCGGAATCAGAATTTGCAGAATTTTAGAATTCAGAATTCTGTTAATCCATTAATTCTGCAAATTCTGATTCAGACAGACAAAAAAGCCCCCGATAAATCGGAGGCTTTATGCTTTATGCTTTCGGCTTTAAGCTTATTTCTTATTAAAATACTTAAAATCCTTACCAATAAACTTCGCGTTAGCGCCCAGTTCTTCTTCAATACGCAGTAACTGGTTGTATTTAGCTATTCTGTCGCTGCGCGATAGTGAGCCGGTTTTTATCTGGCCGCAATTTAAGGCGACTGCCAAATCGGCAATGGTGCTGTCTTCAGTTTCACCCGAGCGGTGGCTCATTACGGTGGTATAGCCATTGGTTTGCGCCAGGCTAACCGCGTTAATGGTTTCGGTTAATGAGCCTATCTGGTTTACTTTTACTAATAT
>Ga0302300_1000430_pt1 | contig 29846 bp, 25 predicted proteins | sample III_Palsa_E1_1_FD_198756 | JGI IMG/M metagenome (GOLD analysis project Ga0302300, IMG submission 198756) | Peat permafrost microbial communities from Stordalen Mire near Abisko, Sweden - III_Palsa_E1_1 | ecosystem: Environmental > Terrestrial > Soil > Palsa > Peat permafrost | place: Sweden...
TTTTCATTGGATAAAAAAAATAGAAAATTATTATTTAGAAAACTCTTGCAAATTGTAAAAAAGTATGATTAATTTACTGTTCTCGATATCAATCGGTTTAAGCGACAACTTTACTGACAGTTACCGATGTTCATGCGGCACTTGTGAATAAATTTTCAATATTGCAATAACACGTTATAGCTTTCAATAAAGTATAAAAACTTTTGATAGAAATATAAAAAATTGTCATAACTGTAATATGCGTTGTGAATATTGCCTTTACCTTAGATTATAAATACTAAAATCAAATTGAAATAGAATAAAGCACTGCATAACAAGTTAGTGTGGATATATGTATTATAGTGCAGTAATAAAAGTGCCAGAAAGCCTATCGTACAAAGTTAAATGGTCTTTATCTATTAAGCACCAAAGCAAACCAAGGCCAAAGCAAGCACACGATAGTAGGGCAATGCTTAGTCTAAGTGCTGCTTGCAGAAAAGTTGGGTAATTACCCGTTTTACGTTGCACTACTTTTAAGCGCCAGGCCAGCAATCCTGCTGTTTGGCCCCCATGCATCCAAAATCCTATATAAAAACAACAAAATATGATAAATAAGTAGAATTTAAAAAAATAATTATGCGAAGAGATTGCTTGTCCTTTATTAAAAAGAACAGCGAATAAAGTACTTATTAGAAAAATAGCGGTAAGGAGTAAAATATCGTATAAGATTGCAGATAATCGACGTAATATGAGCATATCAATCCTACACTATGGTGCCGGAAGAGAGAATCGAACTCTCACAATGTTACCATTACCAGATTTTGAGTCTGGCGCGTCTACCAGTTCCGCCATCCCGGCATTCGTTAGAATGAAGAGTAGAGTATAACAAAGAATAATTTTTATTTAAAGTTTTTTTTAATTTAAAATTTATACCTTAAATTCCTCACCTAAATACACTTTTCTTACTTTTTTATCATTTAAGATCACAGTGGGCTCGCCTTCACAAATTACCGTACCTTCATTAATAATATAGGCTCGGTGACAAATATCCAAAGTTTCCCTTACATTATGATCGGTGATGACAATGCCTATGTTTGCAGCACTTAATTTTTTAATAATAAGTTTAATTTCTAACAATGAAATAGGATCAACACCAGCAAAGGGTTCATCTAAAAAAATGAATTTAGGATTAGTTGCAAGGGTACGCGCAATTTCTGCTCTGCGCCGTTCCCCCCCTGATAGACTTAAACCCATAGTATGGCGCACATGTTGCAAATTAAATTCTATAATTAAGCGTTCTAATTCTTGTAATCTACTAGTTTTATCTAAATCAGAGCGTAATTCCAGAATTGCTAAAATATTTTTTTCGACCGTTAATTTACGAAAAATAGAAGCTTCTTGAGGTAAGTACCCAATACCTAAATGTGCTCTTTTGTCGACCGGTAAATGGGTGATACGTTTTTTATCTAACAAAATCTCGCCCGAATCGACAGTAATCAACCCTAAAATCATGTAAAAACACGTAGTTTTACCGGCGCCATTCGGCCCTAGTAATCCTATAATTTCCCCATTGTTAATATGCAGAGAAACATCTTTTACTACCAGTCGTTTTTTGTAGCTTTTAGAAAGATGTTCGGCAGTTAAGGTTAAGCACATAGATTGACTCATTTTAGGAGTTTGGATGAATAATAACGGTGGTACGTTTATTAGGTACTGGTTCAGAACGCAACATTTTGGTTTTAAGATTATAGATTATTTTTTCACCAACAATACTGTCTTTATTTTGTGATATCTCTGCTTCTTTTGATAATATTACGGTACTGTCTTCTACAATATAATCTATTTGCAAGGCATGACCCTTGATAAAGGGCTTGTTTATCTCTGGGGGTAGCGTAAAAATAGCGGGGGTGCCGGTTGCTACCATTTTTTCAATTTTATTGTTTTTGCCACGATATATTTTTAATTGATTGCCTTCTATACGCTTTTCGCCCTCCGTGGCTATGACTTTGCCTGTGTAGGTTGCAATGCCAGTTTTATCGTCAAAATCTGCTTTATCAGAGACAATTTTTAGGGGCGTTTTTTCCTCTGGTGGTTCTTTTTTTTCGGCATGTAGTACATTGTTTATAAATAATGTTAAAAAAATAAAAAATAGGGTGAGAAAATTTTTACTCATAATAGGTGGTCACATCTTGTAATAATTCGACTTGCCCTTTATCTAAATAAGCCTTAAGCCCATGGCCTGTAATGCGTGTGCCTGGTTTAGTTAAGGTAACATATTGTTTACTTTCTGCGAATTTTTTTTCTGGAAAATAGCTCAATTGTTCAGTTTGCAGTTCCATAGGGGAGGTTTCATTGCCTGTGCGCCTTAAAATAACTTTATCCCAAAATTCAATATGATGTGGCGTAACTGCTAAATGTTCATGAAAGGCTTGACCTTTTTGAGCTTGTAATATCCAATGGGTATTATCTTTTTTAAAAACGGTAACCTCTGGGTGTTCTAACAGAGAGCGGCCTTCTTTAGGTACAAAAGCCCAATAGTGGGCCTGTAGATTTTGTACTAAGGCCCCTTCGGTATCAAAATTTTCAACTTGGACATTATACATATATTCTTCTAACAATTCATTGATAGCTTTATGAGTTTTGGGTTTTGATTGATGTTGATAAAGTAACCAAGAAGTACCTAATACGCACATTATTAAAAAAAATACTAAGCGATATTGCCCTTGCAGCATTAAATGATTTCATTCTTGAAAATGGTGGGCAGTAAAAGGCAAGGGGTACACATTATTTAATACCGGCTCTAAATAAATCATGTATGTTCAAAGTCCCTACTAAATTATTATTATTATCTAATACTGCAAGCGCTGTAATTAAATGGTTTTCTAAAACGTTTAAAGCTTCTATGGCAAGGGTAGTAGGTAAGATAGATTTAAAGCTTTTAGTCATTACTTGGCTTATAGGAGTAGTACGGATATCAATATTTTGATTTAAAATGCGCCTTAAATCACCATCTGTAAAAACCCCAATCATTTTATGAGGTGCGCTAGCATGTACAACAGTAGTCATACCTAAACATTTTTTACTCATTTCTAGTAAAGCATCGCTAATTAAAGCGGTATCATTTACCCGGGGGATAGCATCACCCGTTTGCATAATATCGGCTACTTGCAGTAATAAACGCTTACCTAATAAACCGCCTGGATGCGTATAGGCAAAATCTTGAGTAGTAAATCCTTTTGCTTGGAGCAAGGCGATAGCTACGGCATCTCCCATCGCTAGCGAAACAGTAGTACTAGCGGTTGGGGCTAATCCTAAGGGGCAAGCTTCTTTACTAATGCTTACATCTAAATTGACATGAGCAAGTTGTGCTAAAGTAGAATTAGGCTTGCATAGGGAAATAAGTGGGATTTTAAGTTGTTTAATACGGGGTAAAAGGGTCAATAATTCGTGAGCCTCCCCTGAATAAGAAATAGCGATGAAAACATCCTCTTTCGTCAACATCCCTAAATCACCATGACAGGCTTCACTGGGGTGTATAAAAAAGGCAGGCGAGCCGGTACTAGATAAAGTAGCCGCTATTTTGCGAGCTATATGGCCTGATTTACCAACACCAGAAACCGCAATCCGACCCTTGCAAGCGAGTAATAATTTGCATGCTTGTACAAATTTATCATCGATATTAGGTGCTAGGGCTTCTATAGCTTCTGCTTCAATTCGTAAAACATCTAATGCAGAAGCAATAATTTGGCTATCAAAAGCTTGAATATCTTCTATTTCCATAGGTATGGCATGTGCAGCTATTTCTACGGCTTGACTATCGCTTGTATAATTCATAAAGTATACCAGTTAACTAACAGTTTTATATGTATTTGTTATAGCTATTGTACCAAACTTTTTTTGCAGAAACTGCAAATAAAAGATTTTAAAATTATAACTGTTATTATCGATCTTGTTGATATTCGAGAATAAGATATAATCTTATTCTCATAAGTGGTGATAAGAAATGCCGGTATCATCGATTTTCGAGGTTTTCGATAATAAGGTTGCTTATTCAAAATAAGCTTACCATGTCCTTAAAGTAACGAAATATGACACTTTTAGGACATGCCAGACGCATTCATGTCCTTTAGGTTGCTTTATTCGTAACCTTCAGGACATATCATAATCGCCAAGTTACGGACGGTTGCACGTATTTTTTAGGTTATCATGTGGCTATAATTACATTATGAGTAATTATACAATCATACTAACTCAAAAAATCAAATATTTTGCTTGCACCCACCTAAAAATGTATGTATCATGTTCTTATAATTACACTATTTGTAATTTTGGAAGCATGACAATCATATGAATCTACAATCTTACATAAAACAGCTCAGGAAATACGGGAAACGGGCCTTCACTATTGAAGAAATTTTGGAGGAATTTAAAGTATCTCGCAATTATGCCCGGGTGGCTTTATATCGCCTTATTCAAAGTGGTGACCTTGTCTCACCCGCTAAAGCTTTTTATGTCATCGTGCCTCCTGAATATCAAACATACGGTTGTATACCAGCAGAACAACTTATTCCGATACTCATGAAGCATTTAAATACCGATTATTATGTTGCCGTGTTATCAGCGGGTTTATTTTATGGAGCGACTCATCAAAAACCAGCTAGATTCCAAGTCATGTTGAATAAAAGGATGAGCGGTAATTTGGTTTTTGGTGATGTTGAAATAGAGTTTATTTACAAAAAGTCAATCTCTGGACTTCCAACTCAAGATTTCGTCGTTGATACTGGCTATCTTAAAGTTGCATCACCTGAACTCACTGCAATCGACTTACTCAATTACCCTTCTCATGCCGGTGGGCTTAATCACATCGCAACCGTTTTTTCTGAATTAGCCGAAGCCATAGATCCGGGTAAATTGATAGAGCTTGCTGAAAAGATCAAGGCTAGATACCAACTACAACGTATTGGTTATATTTTAGAGAAGATTGATGTCATGGATGAAGAAAAAAAAACTGAAATCATCGAGGCTTTAGAAGCTTTTTTAAAGGGAAAAATGAAGTATTACATACCCATTGCTTCTGAAATAGAAAAAATGGGTTACCCGAGATTCAAGAGATGGAAAATAATAGAAAATACTGAAATTGAGAGCGATTTATGATTCCAAATATTTTTATACAAAACTGGTCTAATCATGTTAAATGGCAAACACCAGCCCAAGTTGAACAAGATCTCATTATAAGCAGAGCATGAGTAGATAACGTAATTAGCAGGCTGCCATAATGCAAAGAATTAAACTGTATAGCCAAATCTTAACAAGCCTCGCATGCTTTAGCAATGAGAAGCTGTCAAAGTCAAACAAATTTCCATAGTTTAAGCCAGAGAAAATTCCATAGCTGATACTATTAGTATGATATCTAAATATATAGAAAAAATTAATACAGTCAGAAAGTTATCTTTCCAACGCGCCGGTTAGATCAATGCTTTTCCATGCGATTTTGGCGGCTTGTTAGCTCGACTTTTCGCAAAAAGTTCGAGCCATGTAAACTGGCGGAGAGGGAGGGATTCGAACCCTCGGTACGCTATAAACGTACACACACTTTCCAGGCGTGCTCCTTAAGCCACTCGGACACCTCTCCGGACATATATAAGTAACTAAATAGTTCTTATAATAATAACCCGCTATACTACCGTAAATTTTGTATTTACGCTAGAATAAAAATAAATAAAGTTAACTTACTTCTTTAAGTGATTTAAAACTTAAACATTTTGCAAAAAATGGATGAGAAAAATGAAAACAACACATACTCAGATAAATGTAGCGCCCATCTGACGCCATAGAAAATATGGATAATACACATAATAGTAAAACCCCCATCCCATTCAAAAACGTTAATACCACGGCATAAGGGCTTTTGGTAAAATAAAACATCCCAAAAAATAAATAACTCAGCATCCAAGGCAGGTAAATATCAAAGGTAGTTATCGATTGAATAAATTTTATAATGCCGTGCGTTTCACAGTATTCTAATAATATACGTAATGTTAGTGGTATATATGCTTGATGGCTAGAAACCATAGACATACTTTTAATGGGCGAATTTTGGAATAAATGGGTAATAAGCTGTGCTCTATGTTGAATATATTCCTTTGGATATAATTGTATGACTTGCCACCAGGTATCTAAGAGAGCTTGGCGCTCAAGGTCGTTACTGCCAATAATTAAAGCAGGTTTGTCACTCCATACTAGGCTGTCGACCCGTTTGCTATCGAATGCTTGTGCCACATGGCTTAATGAATAATTTGGATATTGTAAAATAAAATTAGGAAATAAATTTTTATTAGTTTGTAGACTAATACTTGCTAAATCATACAGTTTTACATATTGCCAAGAATAATTTTTACTATTGGTTATCGAATTATTTAAAGTTTCTACATTAAAAAACATAAAACAAAATAATAATCCACCCCAAAATACAGTTTTTATTTTTTTAAATGCCTGGAAAGTTCCTGCAAGCCAAAGACAAAGTACCGGTAATAAAAAGATCCCTTGATATTTTACCGCGGCGCCATAAAACATAAGGAGAAGAATAAACACAACTAAGCCTAAGGGGGGCTTTTTTTGTTGTAAAGTATAATGGCTTAAGAGCGCTGCTGCTAATAAAAAAGATAAGGCAAAGCCTGCGTCTTTTAATACAAAAGGCGCGTAACATAAAACTTGCGGCCACAAAGGGATAATTACAAAAAACCAAGACCAAGCTGATTTTTTGTAACTCATACAAAAAACTGCTGCAGCACCCCATAATAAGCTTAAATGAAAAATAAGCATTGGTGCGGGGCCTTGGTATATATAATTAAGTATGCGCCAAAATGCAGCCATTATAGGAGGGTGGTGATCATTAAAAGTACCCATGACTGCTTGCTCATATTGCCCTATGCTGTCCACACGCAGGATACCGGGCCAAAAAAAATACAAGCTTACTAAGAATAAAGCAGCGATTATTGCTAATTTGATTTTGGAATGCATAAGTTTATAAGACCTTTATGATTTCGAAGTTATTTTATAATAATTTTTATACCATGCTACAAAATTTTTTAAACCCGCTTGGATATTAGTATGGGGTGTAAACCCAAAATCCGCGGTGCTTTCGCTAATATCTGCTATGGTTTCTTTCACATCACCTGGCTGCATAGGTTGCAGTACTATCTGAGCTTTTTTACCAATAATATGTTCTAAGACCTGCACAAAATCTAGTAAAGATTCAGAGCGATTGTTACCTAAATTATAGATTCTATGTAAGGGCCCGGTGTTAGGAGGGGGGCTTGTTAAACAACTTAGTATCCCTTGAACTATATCATCGATGTAAGTAAAATTGCGACGCATATTGCCATGATTAAATAATGCTATGGCTTTATTTTCAAAAATGGCTTTAGTAAAAATATACGCTGCCATATCGGGGCGCCCCCAAGGGCCATACACCGTAAAAAATCTTAAACCCGTACTTGGAATGTTATATAAATGGCTATAGCTATAGCTCATTAATTCACAAGCTTTTTTAGTGGCGGCATATAAAGAAATAGGCGTGTCGGTGGTATCTTGAATAGAAAACGGCAATTTGGTATTGGCGCCATACACTGAAGAACTACTAGCATAAACAAAATGTTTTACTTGGGTAGCGCGTGCTAGTTCTAATAAGCATAAATGCCCTGTTAAATTACTTTCTGAATAGGCATAAGGATTAACTAAAGAATAGCGTACTCCTGCCTGGGCAGCTAAATGGATAATGCTGTCAAGGCTAGGGTATTTTTTATGAAATTTAGTAACCGTTGTTTTATCGCTAATATCCAGTAATTCAAAATGAAAATTCGAATGTTCTTGTAAGGCCTGCAAACGAGTTTTCTTTAACCCCACGTCATAATAAGTATTTAGATTGTCTACACCAATGACGGTTTTACCTTGGGTTAATAATTTATGAGCTACATGAAACCCAATAAACCCTGCAGCCCCTGTTACTAAAATGCTCACAAATATAACTCCAAAATAGTTTTATGAATAATAGTGTCGGCAAATTGTGTTTCAACTAGCCAACGACTATGTTGCCCCATAGAAATTCTTAATGCTTCGTTGTTAATTAATATCAAAATTTTTTCAGCCAATGTGTTAACGTCTTGTAAAGGCACTAAAAAACCGTTTTTTCCATCATGTACTATTTCTCGACATCCGGCTACATCGGTGGCAATTAAGGGCAAACCACAGCTTGCCGCTTCGAGTAAAAATTTAGGTAACCCTTCTCGATACGATGGTAAAATAGCAATGTGAGCATCTTTATATGCGTTTATCATATCTGCTTGATAACCTTGCCAGACGATTAGGCCTTGTTTTTGCCAGGCAATGAGGCTAGATTCGGGAATAGAGGCGGGGTTGGCCAGATCGGGGGTGCCATAAAAATAAAATTGAGCGTCTTTGTTATGCTGTTTAATAATGCGTATGGCTTCAATTAATTCACCCACCCCTTTGTCCCATAACATGCGGGCTGCAAAAATACAGTGCACCGGGAATGTAGTCTTAAAGGCCACTGGTCTAAAAATAGTAGGATCAACCCCGGAGCCTCTAATTAATACCGCTTGCTTAACGTTTATACAACCATGATGTAATAAAGTTTGAATATCATCTGGGTTTTGAAAAATAGTTTTACTATTTTTATCATTTAATAAATAGGCAAATAATTTACAAACTATATAACGGATAATTTTACGTTTATAGTTTTGCATAAAGCTTTGTTTGGTATTATTGGCAGAGGTAAATAAATAGCCAAGACCTGTGAGGGCATTAATGGTTTTGGGTACGCGGCAGCATTTTGCCATTAAAGCACCATACATTACCGGTTTCATGGCTACATGATGTACTATGTTCGGTTTAAAGTCGCGATAAATAGTAAATAATTCATAGAGCGCTGCTATTTCTTTTAGAGGCTGCATAGAAGAACGGTGTAAAAATCGTAAATTAAAAATCTTAATGCCATACGCTTCTATAAGATTTTTATGGTGATTAATTTGAGTGGCTACTGCTACTATAAACCCGGCTTTTTGTGCAGCGATGGCAAGGCTTAAGCGATGTGAGCAAAAATATTGATCGTTGGCGGTAACAAAAAGCAGCTTTTGAGGCATTGTTACAGCGTCCAATAATGGAAGGTTGATGAATTATTGAGGTGATGCCACATGCCTTGAATATCAGCTACTAATCCCTTTGCTTGTAATAGCTTATTAAAATGTTGATTAGTAAATTCACAGTAATCTTTGTGGGCGACCGCCCCCACTATAGCATGGTAAGGTTCTTGACTCTGTAATTGAGGTAATAAATCTATGTTATAAAATTGCTTGGCCTCTGTTACATCGGCTAAAGCATCATGTACGGCTATATCGATATTATATTTTTTTAAAGCATTGATTAAGTCAATTACTTTAGTGTTACGTAAATCGGGTATATTTTCTTTAAAAGTTAACCCTAGGATAAGTAAGCGTAATCGAATAGGGGATACGGTGTTGCTGGGAAAAAATATCTCCTGTAATTTTTGATATATTATCGAAGCAATAAATTCCCCCATGGATTCATTAATACGTCGGCCAGACAATATGATGTGGGGTTCATAGCCCGTAATTTGTGCTGCATGCGCTAGATAATATGGATCTACCCCAATACAATGTCCGCCCACTAGGCCTGGTTTAAATGGTAAAAAATTCCATTTGGTCGTGGCAGCTGCTAAGACATCATGCATGCATAGGTGCATTTTTTGCATGATAATAGCCACTTCATTTACAAAAGCAATATTAATATCGCGTTGTGCATTTTCAATAACTTTTGCAGCTTCTGCGGTTTTTATATTACGAGCGATGTAAATATTGTTTTGATTCAACATGCCATAGAGGGCAGCTAATTGGGCGGCAACTATTTCATTTTGGCCTGAAACGACTTTAGTAATAGTATGTACTGTATGTTCTTTGTCACCAGGGTTGATGCGCTCTGGGGAATATCCAAGATAAAAATCAACACCTGATTGTAAGCCAGAAGCTTTTTCTAAAAGTGGGCCGCAAAAATCCTCGGTTACACCAGGGTATACCGTGCTTTCATAAACTACAATAGCGCCTTTTTTAAGGTGAGTTCCAATAAGCAAGGATGCTTTTTGTAGCGGCTCCAAATCAGGTAGATTAGTTGTTACATGTACCGGTGTAGGGACTGTGACTATAAAAATATCAATATCATGTAAATCGGCAGGGTTGTCAGTCAACTGTAATGTGGTAGTGCTTAAGGCGGAGGATTCTATTTCCCCTGTTCTATCCAAGCCTTTTTGTAATTCTTCAATACGTATCGTATTAATGTCAAAGCCAACCACAGTAAAATGTTGGGCCAATGCTACGCTCAAAGGTAGCCCTACATAACCAAGCCCAATGACGGCAATTTTAGGGTTAGAAAAAAGCATGATTTGTCTCGATTTACATCATAAAATTGGGATACTATATCAGCTTTTGGCCTGAAGTCACAATCATTTATTAGTTATTTAAATAACTCGAGGTAAATATGCGGGTATTAATTACAGGGGCAACCGGTTTTATCGGTCATAATTTGTGCGAGATGGTAAGTAAAGTGCATCAGGTGCAAGCGCTGGGGCGCAGCGTTAATACAGAAGCTTTGTCATATCAGAGTATGATAATTCCCGATTTGGCAGAAAAAATTAATTGGGTGCCTTATTTAGCAGGCGTGGATTGTGTAATTCATTTAGCTGGTATTGCGCATCAATCTAACATCAGTCCTGAACGTATGTACCAAATTAATACGGTCGCAACAAAGCATTTGTTAGCGGCTTGTGTAGAAGCTAAAGTCAAAAGATTTATATTTTTAAGTTCAATTGCTGTATATGGGCTTAATGCATCGTCAACCGTTTTAAGTGTAGAAACCCCAGCTCCAAACCCCAGCACCCCTTATGGTCATTCAAAATGGCTTGCGGAACAATTAGTATGGCAGTGTTGTGCAACTCATAATGTAGAAGGGGTGATTATTAGACCGCCTTTAGTCTATGGAAAAAATGCCCCAGGTAATATTGCAGCCTTAAACCGAGCGCTAAAAAAACATATCCCTTTACCCTTTGCAAATGTAAACAATAAACGCAGTATGGTATACGTAAAAAATTTAACTGCTTGTATTACTCATTGCATTACCCATCCAGGCGCTATTGGCAACACTTTTTTAGTGAGTGATGGACTCAGCATTTCTACTAAAGATTTTTTGTGTCGGTTAGCGGCAAAAGGGGGCGTGAAGCCATATCTTTTTTCTATGCCTATTGAGTTTATGCGCGCTACACTTACTTTGCTGAATAAAAAAGCGATTTTTAATAAATTGTGGGGTGATTTATGTATAGACTCCACTGAGACTGGTCGTTTATTAGATTGGCAGCCACCCTTTACTGTGGACGCGGCCTGGCAAAATTTTTAAGTTAGAATATATAAACAACCGCCCCTTTTGATTAAAAGAGCGGTTGCTTAAAAGTTTGTAACTTATTTTCTATGAATTAGAGGGTCTAGGACTAGAGGACTCACTTTTGGGTGGGGTCTCATTACTATTTTTGTGTTCAGACTTGGCTTTAGCAATCCCTCCATCCACAAAATTTTTAGCTTGATTAAATACGCGTAAGGTTTCTGTACTAACTTTGCTGGCTTGTTCGCTCGCTTTTTTTGCTTCAGGGGTGGGTTCACCTTCGGTACGACCTTTATGAGCTTCGAGTCCATCATTTCCACCTTTTACAAAAGCCGTGGCGTTACTGGTAGCTCTAGCGGTTTCTTCTTTCACTTTGTCAAAAAATTTTGGCATTTATCTACTCCTTGAAATTTAAAAGTAAATTTTTATTCACCAGATTATGATACTACTCTTATAAGAAAAAATGAAATACTTATATTAAGTTGGTTAAATTAGTTCTTTTAAAGACTCGTAAAAAGTTATTATTTAGCCGTCAAATAATGTTATAACGTATTATTTTATTTATTTTTTGCTTTCTTTCAAAAAGCTTAATGGCAAAGAAATTGCTTGGTAATCTCGGAGTTAACCCATTATATGTGTGGTATTGTTGGCTTTTGGCAGCCTAAATCTCAAAGTGAAAATAATCTCGAGCTAGTCATCGAAAATATGACGGCCCAGTTGCAACGCAGGGGGCCTGATTCTTCTGGTATTTGGCTGGATAAAAAAACCAAGTTAGCACTGGGACATAGACGCTTGTCTATTATGGATTTATCAAGCGCTGGTCATCAGCCCATGCTGTCGCACTCAGAGCGTTGGGTGATTATTTTTAACGGGGAAATTTATCAATTAACGGCACTTCGTCAAGCTTTATTAGAACATGGCCTACAATTTAGAGGGCATTCGGATACTGAGTGTTTGGTGGAAGCCATTGCAATCTGGGGCGTATTAGATACCGCCAAAAAAATAACCGGTATGTTTGCTTTTGCAGCCTGGGATAGAGAGGCCCAAGAATTATATTTAGCGCGGGATAACATGGGCATAAAACCTCTTTATTGGGGCATCCAGAATCATACTCTTTTTTTTGGCTCAACGTTAAAAGCATTTAGATCTCATCCAGACTGGCACCCGCAACTGGAAATGACCAGTGTGTTGTCTTATTTACGTTTTAATTATGTACCGGGGCCATTATCCATTTTTAAAGGTATTAAAAAACTTCAAGCAGGTACTATTGTTAAAATCGATGCAGAATTTGCAATAACAGAATATCAATTTTGGAGTCTAGAGCAAGTAGTTGGGCAAAAACAGGCTGTAGAATCTGAAGACGCTTTGCTGGAAGAGCTGGATGGCTTATTAAATACCGCGGTAAAAAGTCGCTTAACAGCAGATGTGCCAGTGGGTGCTTTTTTATCAGGAGGTATTGATAGCTCGTTAATAGCAGCCCTGTTACAAAAAAATAGTACTTCTCCCATACAGACTTTCACTATAGGCTTTGCAGAAGATGCTTATAATGAAGCACCCTATGCTAAAAAAATTGCGCAATATTTGGGTACTATACATCATGAATATCAGGTAACCGAAAAAGATGCCCAAGCCGTTATCCCTATGTTACCGGAAATGTACGATGAACCCTTTGCAGATTCTTCTCAAATACCTACTTTTTTAGTGTCAAAACTTGCCAAGTCCTCTGCCACGGTAGTGTTGTCTGGTGATGGAGGGGATGAACTGTTTGCAGGGTATAATCGTTATGTTTTATTTAAGCAATTAAATAAAATACAGTATATACCGCTTAGTATGCGTAAATGCTTAAGTTATTTAATAGAGCGGCTGTCGCCGCAACAATGGGATCATTTTGCTAAGTTTTTGCCTGCTATTTTGCAAAGAAAGCAGTGGGGAGAGAAATTACATAAGTTATCTACTATCTTGCCCTTAGAGGCGCTAGGCGTATATGAAAAATTAATCAGTTTATGGGAGCCTGCTGATATATTAGTAAACGCTCCCTTAGAAATCTGGCCACCTGCTTGGAGTACGGTGCATAATTTAGGGTTGAATGATATAGCAAAAACCCAATACATAGATAGCTTAACTTATTTACCTGATGATATTTTAGTTAAAGTCGATAGAGCCAGTATGCATGTTGGGCTGGAAAGCAGTGTGCCTTTCTTGGATAAACAGATAGTGGAATTTGCTTGGCGCTTGCCAGAAAACGCAAAATTAAGGAATAACACCGGTAAATGGATTTTACAACAAGTATTAGCCCGACATGTACCCAAAGAACTATGGACACGTCCCAAAATGGGTTTTGGTATACCAATTGATGCTTGGCTGCGTACTTCTTTAAAAGAGTGGGGCGGCGATTTATTATCGGATGCTCGCTTAAAACAAAAGGGCATCTTACGCTCAGAGCCTATTCAAAAAAGGTGGCAGGAACATAGTAGTGGAAAACGCAATTGGCAATATTCTTTATGGGGAATATTAATGTTTGAAGCCTGGTGTATGCAGTGGGGAATAAATTGAAGCTATCAATGGTGCTTGCGCTTCTCGGTGTTTTTTTAGTTTCATTTACTTTGTATCCCGCTTATATTTATTATGCAAAAACCAAGAAAATGTTAGATATTCCAAATGCTCGCTCTTCTCATACTACTCCTACTCCAAGAGGGGGTGGGGTCATCTTTGCATTGCTGTGGATTTTTTTGGTTTTTTTAAGTTGTAAACAAGGCTGGATTGATCTTACTTTGTATTGGCTTTTAGTACCTAGTTTGAGCCTTATCACTGTTATAGGTTTTTTAGATGATTGTAAAAGCTTACCAGTATCTATTCGTTTACTATTACAAATCTTCAGTGTAGGAATATTTGCTTTTTATTTACAAAAAGCCCCTAGCTTGCAGCTGGGGGTAATGAATTTATCTGCTGCTTTTGTGGTATGGCCCGTCATTTTATTGAGCCTACTGTGGACCACTAATCTTTATAACTTTATGGATGGGCTAGATGGTTTAGCTGCCATAGAGGCCCTATTCGTATTTGGTACTGGTTCGTATTTACTATGGGCACAAGGTAGTGCTGATTTAGCAATGATGTCTTTTGCTGCTTGCGTTGTGCTAATTCCTTTTTTACTATGGAATTGGCCAAAGGCTCGGGTTTTTATGGGGGATGCGGGTAGTTATTTCTTAGGCTTCTTAGTTGGCACGCTTGGTATTTTGGGTGAAAAGCAAGCAAAATTACCCATTGGTTTTTGGGTGATTTTATTTGGGGTATTTTGGTTTGATGCAACGCTTACTCTCTTGCGACGATATTTATATAAACAAAAAATTTGGACAGCTCATCGTTTACATGCGTACCAACGCTTACATCAAGCCGGGTGGTCGCATAAAGCAGTTTTATGTGGATTGATAGCTGTAAATACTGGATTAAGTGGGATAGCCTTAATTGCTTATCATTTTGATTCTTGCGCTTATGGCTTATTGGCAAGTTGCCTCTTGCTGCTTGCTTTGTATATTGGAGTAGAAAAAATTTCACCTTTTGCAATTGTGAAAAACTAAATTTTTAGCATTAAGCATGGGAGCCGCAGTGACACCAAATTTGTACGCTGTGGGTTCGTTTATTCAATATTTGGTTATCTAAGTAAATGCAAAAACTTAAACCTTGAAACTTTAGTTACTAGTCTGTAAAATGCTCTTTCCAGAGGCAATCTTGCAGTCTCCTCGCAATAATACACTGTGAACCCCGTCAGGCCCGGAAGGGAGCAGCGGTAGCAGCCCGTATTAGGTGCGAAGCTACGGCTGTTAAGATTGCCACCCAAATTTTAAGAATATCGATTAAACAGGGTAAACTCAAATATGAGCTACCAAGTGTTTGCCACCAAGTGGCGTCCCTGGACTCTTGATGATATAGTAGGTCAAGAGCCTATTAGACAAGCGTTAAGCCATGCTTTACATACCCAAACCTTGCATCATGCCTATTTATTTACTGGAACTCGCGGAATAGGTAAAACTACGTTTGCGCGAAATTTTGCTAAATGTTTAAGTTGTGAGCTTGGTATTAGTGAAAAACCATGTAATAAATGTAAAGCCTGTATTGGTATAGAGCAGGGTAATTTTACTGATTTAATCGAGATAGATGCGGCTTCTAAAACTCGCGTGGAAGATACGCGTGAATTATTGGAAAATGTCCCTTATTTACCCAGTGTTGGGCGTTTTAAAATTTATTTGATAGATGAAGTGCACATGCTATCTCAGCATAGTTTTAATGCTTTATTGAAAACTTTAGAAGAACCCCCCCCCTACGTAAAATTTTTATTAGCTACTACCGAGCCTCAAAAACTTCCTCCTACTATTTTATCGCGCTGTTTGCAGTTCCATTTGCAACCTTTTTCTAGTGAACATATTGTGAGTTACTTGCAAAGCATACTGCAAAAAGAGCAAATAAATTATGAGGTAGAAGCTTTACAAGCAATAAGTCAAGCGGCAGGGGGGAGTTTACGGGATGCTTTAAGTTTGGTTGAGCAAACTATAGCCCATGGTCAAGGAAGAGTTAGCAAACTTGCAGCAGAGGAAATGCTAGGAGTTTGTAGTCCGCAAACCTTATTTGATTTATTAGAAGCGCTGTTAGAAGCAAACGCCCATAAAATGCTAGCTATTAGTCAGTTACTTATAAAAGCACAGGTAGATTTTCACAGAGTACTAAGCGATTTTATTACTTTATTTTTTCATGTGGCTATTTTACAAAAAATAGGAGAGACTGCTAGGCATGAAATAGCTAACCAAAAAAAATTGTTAAGCATAGCGACTACTATTTCTCCTGAAGAAGTTCAGCTTTATTATCAAATTGGTTTGCAAGGCTTGCAAGAGTTAAAATGGGCCCCCACGACTCATATAGGCTTTGAAATGACTCTGCTCAGAATGCTAAGCTTTCAAAAAGCTGCTGTAGTGAGCGATGAACCTACGTCTTGTGAAACCGAGAGTAAGGCTGAAAGTGGTTTTATAACTACCAATGAACAGCCCCCAGCAGCTGGGCTTGCCTTAGCTCCAGCCATAGACGTGGCAGTAGTTCCTGAAGCCTTAAAAGTTGCGGTAGTCCCCCAAGAAGAAGAAAAATGGCACCAAATTGTACTAAATTTACAGCTCAATCCTCTGGAATTAGAGATAGCAAAGCAATGTATTGTGCAAGAATGGTCAGATGAAAAAGTAATCCTGCAGATTGATGTAGCTCAAAAACCCCTGCTAAATAAGCGCCAACAGCAAAGAATTGAAGCAGCCTTAAGTAAATATGTAGGAAAAAACATTCGCCTGCATATTGTGTTTGATGATAAAATGCTATTAAATACACCTGCTAAGCTTGAAGCTTGTCATACCCAGCAAAAACATGAAGCTGCGGTCTTAGCAATGCAACAAGATATTCACTTGCAAGCACTGCTGACCAGGTTTGAAGCTAGCATTGAAAAAATTATTGTTAATGAATAAGGGGCAGTTATGATTATTCTACGTGACGAAAAAAATTTAGAAGACCGTTCTATAGACAACGGTACTACCGAACACTATGCAGGTTATTTATTAGAAGGCTTAATTGTAAATAATAAAAATAAATTTAATGATGTAGGCGATTTACAGAACGCTATTGTTGCAGAAAGCATGAAATTTTATAAGCTTAAAAAAGAAAAAGATAATGCAGCATCAGAATATCTACCTGAGTTTACTATGGGGCCTACCTGTTCTTTGTTAACTATTTTACAGTGTGACCCGCGTATGATAGCGGTTGAATATATAAGCCAATCCTTGGCGCGCTGCTTAGAGTTAACTAGAAGACAATTTCATGAACATCATATAAATTTACATAAAGAATTATTAGTTTGCAAGCCGCAAACCGATGATATTATTGCAAAAGCAAAAAAGTTTGTGAATCAGTTTGATGATGAGGATTTAACTAATCTTGAAGAAACGGTTAACCGTTTGGAGCAAATCTTACAGTTATATGACTGGGCAGTTCAGCATGCAGGAGTGATTTCTAATCATAAAGAGGTCCGCTTGCTAATACGTTCTGATAGCGTAGGGGCAGGAGTGGGTGTTGCAAATTTTGAACACACCTGGATTAATTTATTGCGAACCGCTTGTAAAAAAGCAAATATACCCTGTAAAATTATAAATCTTTCGATAGGGGGAAATTTAACTAGGCATGGTGCTGAAGATGTAGAGAGTGCAATCGATTTATTTAAACCTAATGTAATTGCCTGCACCTTGGGTGGAAATGATGCTTTAGCTAGTGCTTCGGTTCAAACCATACAGAAAATTGGCATTAATGTAAAAACCATGTTCGAGATTGCTAAAAAGCATAGTATTCCCTTTTTGTGGAGTGCAGGCATTCCCGGTAATGAATACCAAGAAGACATACACATGGAGCTAGATAATAAAGATATCACTTTGTTAAAAAATGGCGCTAGAAGTAAAATACAACATTACGATGAGTTATATAATTTGCATGCGCAGCTTAAAAATACTTGTTGTGAAATTTATACCTCGCCTATCCCTCGAGAGATATTAAAAAATATAAATGGCCTGCCTGCACATTTAGATACTGATAATGTACATCTAACAGAATATGCTCACAGTAAAATTGCCGTGAATGCCTTTGCCTTGGTATCACCTTTGTTAAGTGAAATAGCTACTAATTTAGCCAAAGCTTCGCATAAGCATCCCATAAAATCAATAGATACCGTACGTTATGTGGAACAATGTAATCTAGCGCGTACTCATGCAACGCGCAAGATAATATCTCCTGAAGCAAAACAAACGGAAGAAGATAGCTCTAATACTACCATTATTTTTACGCGACCCATACCTATGCAATTAGAGCGTTCTTATAGTGCCCCTCATTTAACAGATGTCAATACTGGTAAAAAGGGCAATATAGTATACCGCTTGGGCTCATGAATAGTCCCCTTATCGATAGCTTAATTCAAGCATGTCAATGTTTACCTGGTGTTGGGCCTAAATCGGCCCAACGCATGGTATTTCATTTATTAGAAAGAGATAGGGACGGTGGCAAAGTGTTAGCGCAAGCCCTTGCAAGCACTATGCAATTAATAAAAAATTGCTCGCTGTGTCGTAATTTAACAGAAAATACGATTTGTAATTTGTGTGTAGATACAGCAAGAGATAAAGGGCTGCTGTGTGTAGTAGAAACCCCGGCCAATGTAGTGGCTATAGAGCACACCCTTACTTTTAAGGGCCAGTATTTTGTTTTAATGGGGCATTTATCTCCTATAGATGGAATTGGGCCTGAAGAAATAGGCATCCCTTTATTTAAAAAAAGAATAATAGAAGAAAATTTGAGAGAAATAATCCTAGCAACTAATCCTACAGTAGAAGGGGAAGCTACCGCCTATTACTTAGCAGAGTTAGCAAAAAAACAAGGAATTCAAGTAACTCGTATTGCACATGGAGTGCCATTGGGGGGAGATTTAGATTATGTAGATGGGAGTACCTTAACTCGAGCCTTACATGATAGAAGTGTAGTGTAACAGTAACCCTTTTTAGATTGAATGCTTGAAATAAGCTTGAGCTATCCCCACTTATACTGTAATTACTTCTTACATTTACTTGAGGATACACGATGAATCAAACTACTACCGCTAAAGAAACGCATGGCTTTCAAGCAGAAGTTAAACAACTGCTCCATTTAATGATACATGCTTTATATAGTAATAAAGAAATTTTTATTCGTGAATTAATTTCTAACGCCTCCGATGCGGTAGATAAATTACGTTTCGAATCTTTACATAATCCAGCTTTACTCGAAAATGACACAGATTTAAAAGTATGGGTTGAGTTTGATAAAGAAGCACGTACCATTACAATTCGTGATAATGGCATTGGGATGAGTAAAGCAGAGATAGTGCAAAATCTAGGTACTATCGCTAGATCTGGTACTAAAGAATTCTTACAAAGTTTATCAGGCGATAATGCTAAGGATTCTAAACTCATTGGTCAATTTGGGGTCGGATTTTATTCAAGCTTTATTGTTGCCGAAAGAGTAGTAGTAACGTCAAGACGTGCGGGCCTTGGTATTGAGGAAGGCGTTAGATGGGAATCTCGTGGTGAAGGAGAATATGATTTAGAAACTATTACCTACGCCCCACGTGGTACCGAAGTGGTATTACATTTGAAGCAAGGCGAAGATGAATTTTTAAACGATTGGCAATTACGCCATATTATTACTAAATATTCTGATCATATAGGCCTACCGGTAGTTATGAAAAAAGAAGAAATGCAAGATATAGAATCTGAAGAGGATAATCAGGAGGAAAGCCACACTGAAGCTGAAAGTAAAGCTAAGCCTAAAAAACAACAAGCCGTAATAACCGAAGAAGTAGTAAACCGGGCCTCAGCGTTATGGACCTTGCCCAAAAATGAAATAACCACCGAGCAATATATTGAATTATATAAACATATTTCCCATGATTATGAAGCACCTTTACAGTGGGCGCATTATAAAGTCGAAGGTAAGTTAGAATATACAACTGTATTATATATTCCAGGGCGAGCTCCTTTTGATTTATATCAAATGAATAAGCCTAAAGGTTTAAAATTATATGTGCAACGTGTTTTTATTATGGATGATGCAGAGCAATTTTTACCGCATTATTTACGTTTTGTACGGGGAATAATAGATTCTAATGACTTGCCTTTAAATGTTTCTCGTGAATTATTGCAATCTAATAAAACTATCGAAAATATGCGTGGCGCTATTGTTAAACGTATTTTAGGTTTATTGGAACAAATGGCACAAGACGATAAAGAAAAATATCAAAAATTCTGGAAAGAATTTGGTCAAGTGTTAAAAGAAGGTCCAGCAGAAGATTTTGCTAATAAAGAGCAAATAGCTAAATTACTGCGTTTTGCAACCACTAAAGCAGATACCGAAAACCAAGAAGTCTCGCTAGAAGAATATATTGCCCGTATGCCTGCCAGTCAAACCAAAATCTTTTATGTGGCGGCCGATAGTTTTAATGCTGCTAAAAATAGCCCTCATTTGGAGATTTTTAGGAAAAAAGGCATTGAAGTATTATTGCTCTCAGACAGGGTAGATGAATGGTTGATGTCGCATTTAACGGAATTCGACAAAAAAACTATTCAATCCGTGGCGCGCGGTGGTTTAGAGCTTGATGAGGCATCTTCTAAAGAAGCAGAAGAAGCGCAAAAAGAAGCAGCCACTCAATTTGAAGAAGTTATCAAAAAAATAAAAGAAATCTTAAGCGAAAAAGTAAAAGATGTACGGCTAACACATCGTTTAACGAGTTCTCCTGCTTGTTTGGTAGCGGATGAAAATGATATGACTACCCAAATGGAACGTTTATTGCGTTCTGCTGGCCAAAAAGTACCGCATGCAAAACCAATTCTTGAGTTAAATCCAGAGCATTTAATCGTAAAAAGGTTAAAAGTAGAGAAAGAATCTGAACAATTTAATGATTGGGCGCATGTCTTATTTGATCAAGCCTTACTATCAGAAGGTGGTCAATTAGAAGATCCTGCTACTTTTGTTAAACGCTTTAACAATTTGTTATTGGAACTTATGAAGTAATTGAAAGCCAAGTCATAATTGACCCTCTCCAAATTATTTGGGGAGGGTTTGTTTTTTATGGTTTTTGGCTAAAAAGAAGAAGGGTGGTACCGTGCATACCAGTATCCCCCCTAGCAGTAAAACCACATATTGTACTGTGCTAAATTGAATGTTTATGTTGTCGGGTGGCACAAAGCCAATAAAGATAGCTAATATACAAGCGCATGCACCGCTCCCGCAAACCAGCCAAACCCCGAATTTTCCTCCTGGAATTTTATATCCTCGTGGGGTAAGCGCCTGAGTATATCTTAGCCTAATGACACTAATAAACAAAATAAAATACATCATTAAATAGAGTTGCGCTGCCAGAATATTAACCATCCAATAAGCTGATTGAATGCTTGGATTAAATACAAAAAACGACGAAAGAATAGTGGCGACTACCGCTTGTAATAATAAAAGGGCTGTAGGAACTTCTTTGTCATTTACTCTCATAAAGCGTTTAGGCAAAAATCCTGCTTCAGCTGAGGTAACTAATCCTTTGCTTGGACCTATTATCCAGGTATTTAATAAAGCAATCCCCCCCATTAAGGTAAAACCCGCCAGTACTGGCGACATCCATTCTAACTGTAAATTTTTAAAAAAAATGGAGAAAGCTTGCATGGGGCCTGCAACTAAACTAATTTGGGAGGTAGGGATGACTGCACTAATGGCAAGTGAGCCTAGAATAGAAATACTTAAAATAAGAAAAGCGGCTAAAAACATAGCTTTAGGATAGCTTTTTTGGGGATTTTTTACTTGGTTAATGTGATAGGCAGGAATTTCCATGCCACAAAATCCAAGGAGTATGGCGGTAAAAGTGACTAAAGCACTTAAATTACCACTTGGAAATAAACCTGACACAGAAAAATCTAAATTACCTAGCTTAATGCCAGTATTGATATGGCTTCCTCCTAAGATAATGAGGACTAAAGCAGGAAGTAAACTGCCTACGATAACTCCTATAGTACTTATCCAACTAGAAGTGCGTATGCCTTGAAAATTAAGTAAAGTAGAGCCCCATAAATACGTTAACATCATACCTATAATAAAAAAGGAGTTATTTTCTAGGCTGGGCTTAAAAAGATAAGCAGTCGTAGCAGCCATAAAAGAGAGCACCGTAGGTAACCAAACTACACTTTCAACCCATTCCAGCCAAATAGCTAAAAAACCCCATTTCGGTCCAAAAGCCTCAGTTACCCAAGTGTAAACGCCCCCTTTTTTAGGCCATCCAGAGGCCAGTTCAGCACAAGATAGGGCAACCGGCAAAAAGAAGAATAAACCTGCTATAGTAAAAAAGAAGATTGCTTTTGTGCCTTCAAGTGCTGTACTCGGAAAATTACGCAAACTAATGATGGCGGAGACACTTAACATGGCGAGCGTAAAAGCGCCCATAAAATGGGTTGACTTTTGAGGTGATTGAGTCACTTGACTATCCTCGAAATATGAAAAAGGTTATATAGTAACATAAGCTTGCAAAATAGTTAAAGAAAACCCTAAAGGATGCATAAATGGAGAAAGTATGGCTCAAAAATTACCCGCCTGATGTACCAAGCGAAATTAATCCTGATCATTATCATTCTTTAGTAGAATTATTCGAAGAAAGTTTTACAAAATATAAAGAAAAAATTGCTTTTGTAAATATGGGTCAGGCTATAAGTTATGGGGATTTAGATAGAGATAGTAAAAAATTTGCAGCCTTTTTACAAACAGAATTAAAACTGGTGCAAGGCGAGAAGTTAGCCTTGATGATGCCCAATGTACTGCAATATCCTATTTGTTTAATAGGGGCCTTGCGCGCAGGCTTAACGGTTGTCAATGTTAATCCTTTATACACGGAGCGGGAGCTTAGCTTTCAATTATCTAATGCCACAGCAAGTACTATAGTGGTATTGGCTAATTTTGCGCATATGGTACAAAAAGTACTGGATAAAACTTTAATAAAACATATTATAGTGACTCAGCTCGGGGATATGATGTCTACTCCCAAAGCTATGCTAATAAACGGAGTAGTAAAATATATAAAACATATGGTGCCTGATTGGAATATAAAGAATGCCTATTATTTTCGAACCATTATGCGTTCCCCAAAAAATAATATTTTTACACGCCCAGTAATTAATCCACAAGATATTGCTTTTTTGCAATATACTGGGGGGACCACCGGGCGTTCTAAAGGGGCTATGCTAACCCATCGCAATATGGTAGCTAATTTAGAGCAATCTGCTGCTTGGATAGCACATACTTTAGAAGAGGGTACTTCTATCGTTATCACTGCCCTGCCTTTATATCATATATATAGCCTTACCGTAAATTGTCTTACATTTATGAAAATAGGGGCAAAAAATATATTAATTACTAATCCTAAGGATATTGCAGGCTTTGTAAAAACTTTAGAAGGCATACCATTTACTATGATTACCGGGGTAAACACTCTTTTTAATGCTTTGCTACAACATCCTAAATTTAAAAAATTAGATTTTAGTAAGTTAGTATTTGGTTTAGGAGGAGGGATGGCTATACATAAAGCCGTAGCAGAGCGCTGGAAAGCGGTGACTAAGGTCCCTTTGTTAGAAGGCTATGGTTTAACCGAATGCTCTCCTGCGGTATGCATGAATCCTTTAAATTTAAAAGAATACAGTGGCAATATTGGTTTTCCCTTACCTTCGACAGAAGTTTCTATTCGTGATGAAAATGATATAGAACTTAAGTTTAATATGCCGGGTGAACTCTGTATTAGAGGCCCGCAAGTAATGGCTGGTTACTGGAATAATATAGAAGAAACCAAAGCTATTCTAACCGAAGACGGCTGGTTGCTTACAGGAGATATCGCAATCATTGATGAATTAGGCCATGTGAAAATTGTAGATAGAAAAAAAGATATGATTATTATTTCTGGTTTCAATGTATACCCAAATGAAATAGAAGATATAATTGCCTTAATGCCACAAGTAAGAGAAGTAGCCGTAGTAGGGGTGCCCCATGAAATCTTAGGGGAGCAAATAAAAGCTTGTATTGTAAAAAGTGATGGCGCTTTAACAGAAAAGATGGTATTAGAACATTGCCGTACCTTACTTACCGGATATAAGATACCCAAAATAATAGAATTTTTCCCCAGTTTGCCCAAAAGCAATATTGGAAAAATTTTACGCAAAGAGCTTAAAAATAAATCCTCTTAGGAACAAGTAGTAACCATGACCATAGATTCTACTACAATAGTCGATAAATTAGGTTGGAAGGCTTGTTTTGCTACTATCAAGCATTCTACTATTCGAAAATTACTTACGGTCGTTTTTTCTACTTATTTACTAGTCACTGTTATAATAACAGGGTTACAAATGGTAGTAGAGTATACAAGTGCTACTAAAAATATCCAAAAAGAACTACAAAAAATTCAACTCATTATCCAAAAAAATTTAAGTGAGGCGGTGTGGAATAATGAAGTAGAGCAAATACACTGCCTATTAAATGGTATTACCAAAAGCAGTATAGTAATAGGGGCAGAAATTCAAATTTCCATAGGTAGTGCTGCACGCTATCAAACAGGTGATGTCGCATCGGTAAGTCCCGGCAATACTTCAGGTGCTGTGAAAAACTATATTCAATTTATTCCTTATGTTTTTACATTACAATTTAAGGCTGCTAATAACCAAATAATTGAGTTGGGTAAGGTGACGTTGTATTCTAGTAATCAAGTGGTTTTACAAAAAGTAAAATTAAATTATATGTTAATTTTATTAAGTGCCGTATTAAAAACAGTAGGATTATGGGCGTTTTTTTTATGGGCGGGTCACAAAGACTTAACTATTCCCTTAAGACGATTGACAGCGGCTACGCAAAAGTTAATAGAAACAGAAGATTTTTCTATAGAAACTGTAATAGAAGGAAAACAGAAGGCTAAAACTGAATTAGATGTGTTGATTCATTCTTTTAATGCTATGGCCCAAGAATTATCAACGAGTACTAAAGAATTAGTACAAGCCCAATTAAGGCTTTCTGGTGTTATCAATGCTATGCCTTCTATATTAATAGGAATGACCCAAGAAGGCGTTATTACTGAATGGAATTGGCAAGCAGCAGCGCAAAGCCATATTTCATCCGAAAAAGCCATAGGCAAATTAATTTATGAATTGTATGAGCCTTATGCAAAATATATGAGCGTGGTAAAACAAGCCTTACAGACTAAAACACTACAAAAAATAAGCAAAATGCCAGAAACTATCAATGATGAACCGCGCTTTTTTGATGCCATTATTTATCCCGTTATCGCCCCTAATTATTTTGGAGCAGTCATCCGTATCGATGACGTGACGACCAGAGTTAAATTAGAAGAAGTGATGGCACAAACTGAAAAGATGACTTCAGTGGGTGGGCTGGCAGCTGGCGTTGCCCATGAAATTAATAATCCCTTAGGTGCTATTTTACAAGGGGCACAAAATGTTCTTAGGCGGGTCGATCCTAACGTTGTCGCTAATCAAAAAATTGCGCAAGAACTTGGAGTTGATTTAGGATTATTGCGACAATATCTTGAAAAACGTAAAGCTATAGAATTTATTGAAGGAATAAGGCAAGCCGGTGAACGTGCTTCTCATATAGTAACTAATCTGTTGCAGTTTAGTAGGCGTTCCACTAATACTAAAGTAGTAGTCGATTTTGTAACCATTGTTGAAAGTGCATTACAGTTTGCCAATGATGATTACGACCTAAAACAGCGCACTGATTTTAAAAATATCAAAATTACCAAAGAATTTGAAATAAACTTACCAAAAATATATTGCTGTATTACTGAAATTGAGCAAGTAATACTTAATTTAATAAAAAATGCAGCTCAAGCCATGCGAGGCATGCAACATCCGGGCGAAATCATTATAGGTTTGAAAGCAGGAGGAGATATTGTGTTATTAACGGTGGAAGATAATGGCCCTGGCATGGAAGATAAAGTGCGCAAGCGCATATTCGAGCCCTTCTTTACTACCAAGCCTGTAGGTGAAGGCACAGGGCTAGGCCTTTCTGTTTCCTATGGTATTATTGTTGAAAATCATAAAGGTACTTTAGAAGTAGAAAGTACTCCTGGCGTTGGTACCAAATTTCTCATTGGCTTGCCTACTGCCACTGCTGTAGCCTATGTTGCAGCTAATGATGCCCAAAAAGAAGTAATAAAATAAAGTTGACGTAAAGCATAGGCGCATTTTACAATTTTACAATTAAGATAAGAAATTATTAACTATTCATTATAGAGGAAGAAGATATGGATCTCACCCCATTTTTGAACGAGAATGTATTAAAAGCCAATTTTGCAAATGTTGAACATTTCATCGACCTGCAACTAAAAATGAAGAGCATTAATACCTGTGGCCCTAAAACCATCCTCACTTTTTTATATTTGGCTGTATTACATGATAAGCTTGATTTGTTAAATCGTATGTTAAAAATCACTGAAGTATTAACTATTGCTAAAGATAAAAGCCATATTTTATTCAGCCTTGCCCCGGTTATAAAAAATATTGCTATTACTGACCGCTTAAAACAAATTTCAGAAATTTCAAAACAAGCAGAAACAAATACTAATCAGGCTACACGTGAAGTAAATCTCATTCTGCGTTTTACTAAACTTATTGATGAGCCTTATTTTGATTTTTTTGAAGAAGGATTTGTAACTCAATTTTCCAAAAATATAGTATTTAGTGCTGCCTCTAAAGCGCCTACTTCGGTTCCCCATGTTTCGAAACACAAAAGTACGCTTGCTTCTTTGAACTGCAAATAATTTCTAGAAAGTAAAGTGTTTAGTGCCCTCCCTCGAAGGGGGAGGGCACCAAACCTGCAAGCTACTATTTAAAAAAACGGTTTATTAAATAGTTGGCTAAGAAAATAATTTCCCTTTAGGACTTACGTTATAGAATGCGCGACTGTAGTTTTGAGCTTGTATAATATCCAATTCGTCTCTTGTTCTATGTCCAATGAATAAGATTTCCGGTGTGCGGTGAGTAATAGCTAAATTTGCAACGAAGGTTTTTAACTTTTTATTTGCAATTCTATCTAGAGGAGTAAACCCAAAATAATCCTTAATATTGATTAAAGCACCATTTTTAATCAAAATTTCTATTATAATTTTTTTTTCTTTTTCTGCTGCCAAATGTAAAGGGGTCTCGTAAAGAGCCTCCCTGCCTCCGATATTTGTGGTATTTTTAATATTTGGATTTGCCCCTTTATTTAATAATAGTTCTAAGATTGGTACATTATCATATTCTACTGCCGTATATATTTCGGGCTGACAGTCTTTTAATAATTTATTTTCATTATTAAACGTATACCCATTATCTATCAACATAGTAACAGCTTCTATCTTATTTTCCGCAATAGCATTGCTTACAATTGAATGAGCAGTATTTTTGTTTACAACAGTAGTATGTTCGATTAAATATTGCAAAAGCGTTAAATTATTTTTATAAATCGCTAAATGTATTAAAGAACTTTCTTCAAAAATAATTTGATGGCTTAAATTAGGGAAGAATTTCAAAATTTTTAGCATGTTTTCAGTATTGTCATTATGCCAGTTAACTATTAATAATAAAAACGCAATGTTATATTGCATGTTTTTCAAATGGGTATCATCTAATTCCTGAAGTAAATATTCTTGTAAATCAAGATGGTTTTCGTAAGCTACCAAATGAGTATTGGTATATTGATTCTCATCAAGATAGCTATAGAGTAAAGAATGTGCTTTAAAATATGGGGAAAGGGGTTGAGTATGTAAATAACGCGCTACTTTATCTTTGATAGGAAGGGAAGTATTTTCGTTGTTTAATAAGTTGATAAGTAAAAAAGCAGTAGTTTTATGTTGGGTAAATTGATTATTGGTAGTGAATGCTTCCAGTAAGTTTATTTTGTAAAACTCACGCCATTCATTCACTAGGGTTTGAGCTTTCTCAAAATTATGCTCTATTTGGATAGCACCAAGAATGGCAGCATTAATGCTTTCGAATACACAATTTCCAACTTTTTGAGCAGGGAAGAAGGTGGTATTTACAAGGGTAGTATTTAATATGGTATGCAATGAATTTTCAAAAAATGTATTAAAATTTTGCGGAGGTAATTTTAAACCGCTTGCTACTGCAGAATGCAAAACACTTTTCACAATATCGGTAGTCACAGAGGCCGTATTAGCAATACTATAATGTTTTATAGTGCCACCTTGAGCTCCCAATCTAGAAACATGCATTGAGGAATCACAAATATATAGGTTTTTTTCTTGTAACATTATAAAAATTGCATGTGCTGAATCGCCGGTTGAAATATTTACTTGCAGTAAAATTGTTTTTCCAGCGTGATAATCAGTCATAATTTTATTTACAACTGTTTCTGTTTGTCCTCCATTTCTACATTCCAAATTATAAGTTAGTTGTTGTTTTATGTTTTGCATGGTGTTAGAGAGTTTTTCATTTCTTGGATCACGTTTTTGTTCGCAAAACTTATCCCAAAACTTATGAACTGAAGCAATTATAATAGGGTTAAAGTTTATTCCTTCTAACGATAAAGAAAATTCCTTGGCTTCATGATTTGAGTAAAAAGGTACTTTACCATCTAAGGCAAATGCATGACCTAAAGTTTTTATGGCTTTGTAGAATTTGTACTTATTTTCATCAAATGCTAAAATAGGAGTTAAACTTTTTTTAATGGCTTGATATAAATCAGGAGTGCTTATCTCAGCAAGACATGCTTCAAGATTAATGGAAATACTTTCTAAATTTTCTGTATCTTTAGAATTAAATTCTACACCTTCTTTTAATAATGCTAAAATTTCTTGGGCTAATGTATTGATATCTTGCCAGAATTTATTTTTAGCATTTTCTGAATAAAATGATAGGAAATAGGCATGATATGCAATGCAAGACAATAGATATAAAGTTTTTTCTTCTACAATGCTAGTATTTGATTCGGTTTTTGATTGATTAATATTGTTATTAATTTCAGAAGATTTGGATAGTTCAAGACTTGCAAGACGATAATTCCAATCATTGAGCGCCTGCCATTTTTTTTGCAAACTTTCATTGTCTAACAATTGGTGGTTGTGCACGCCAAAAAATGGGTAAGATGAAAGGCCTGCTTTGTGTTTAATATAAGCAGGTAATTCTTTTTTTAAATTAGATAAAAACTGGGTAGGGGTTAAAGGCATGGTGCAAACTCCAAGTTATTCGTTTAACATATAGTGTAAATTTAATAATATTATATATTAAGTTTGGCTTCATTTATAGTGTATTTTATAAGAAACTTTTAACTAAGTTTTCTTGTTTAATTAAATAATAAAGCTTAAACGGCTGATTCTAAAACATTGCGAAATTTTTGCATATAGAAAATACCGACTGACAATGATAAGAAAGCTAAAGAAGATTATAAAAATATTTTTGCTTTATTGGGTGGACTAAATAGAGGTATATACACTAATTAAGCGTAATCAAAGCGATTTTAAGCTGAAGTTACTTTTTTTATGCTATGTTTATATTGTCAATATATAAATTTATTATCTTATTGTGGAGATGCACCAATGCCAGAGATTAATATAGTTAACATTGATCAATTAAAAAAGCATATGATTGAACTTTTAGACATTCAAGTTAAAGGTAAATTTCATATAATAACGAAAGACGATAAGCCCGAATTCCAAGCAAATTTTGCCCACTACACACCGAATTTGTTAGTTAGATCACATTTGCCCTAATATAGTAGCAATTTATTTAAATTATTGTTTCGACAGAATGCTTGACATTTTTATTTGTAGT
>Ga0302300_1000432_pt1 | contig 29798 bp, 30 predicted proteins | sample III_Palsa_E1_1_FD_198756 | JGI IMG/M metagenome (GOLD analysis project Ga0302300, IMG submission 198756) | Peat permafrost microbial communities from Stordalen Mire near Abisko, Sweden - III_Palsa_E1_1 | ecosystem: Environmental > Terrestrial > Soil > Palsa > Peat permafrost | place: Sweden...
GTAAACATTTTCGGTGGTGCCGAATTGGACTTTACTCAAGCCGATATACAGGGCCGGGTTGTGATTGATATTACTCAAATATTTGGCGGCACCAAAATCATTGTGCCTTCAAACTGGCAGGTAGTGTCAGACCTTGCTGCCGTGTTTGCAAGCGTTGATGATAAGAGGATAAAATCAACCGCAACCCAGGAGAGCAATAAAATACTGGTACTAAAAGGAGTTTCAATTTTTGCGGGCGTAGATGTACGCAGCTATTAATTTACCCATAAAACTTGTGTTAAGATGAACTGGTACGTAGCAAAATTAGTTTTTAGGGTGGTAAGCGGAGACGGACATCACCATGCACAATTTGATGAACAATTAAGGCTCATTAATGCCGATACCGAATTGATGGCTTTGAAAAAGCAAGCAATTTAGGCAAGGCAAATCAGGAGAGTTTTTTAAACAGCCACAGGCAAACCGTGCAATGGCAGTTTATTGATGTAGCTGAGCTGAACCCGATAAATGAGCTTAAAGATGGCACCGAATTGTATTACAACATACATGAAACATCCGATGCTGATTTGTACATAGCATGGGCGCATCATAAAGCTGCCCTTTTAGGAATGAAAAATTAATTAACCAAATCAAGTATCAATTTTGGCGCTAACACCTATTTCATCAAAACTATACGGCTTATTCACAGCCTGTGGCCTGGTGTGGACAGCATTGGTGGCCTTTATTATACATGGTTTTGGTTTTATTTGGTACATAGCTTTAACCGATGGTATGGTAAGCACCGTACTATTGGGAGCAGCTTGCTGGTTAATTAATAATAACCTGCGTTATTATCAGCCGGGCAAGGGCAGTTATATTAACTTACTAATCTGGTGCCTGGCATTGGCTGGGATTTGCACTGCCGGTTGCCGATGGATAATACCCTATCTAAGCATCAGCACTGCTTACATGAAGTTTTTATCGCAATCATTATCCATCCGCTTTTTTACTGATTTTTTGGCAATAGGCTGGATGGCCATGATTAGTATGCTCTGGTATTCGCAACTGGATCACAAGCAAACAGAAAAACGTAAATCTGAAGCCGAAAAGCTGGCCCGCGATGCCGAACTCTATAATTTAAGGCAACAGTTACAACCGCATTTTTTATTCAATAGCCTCAACTCTATTAACGCGCTGATAGGTTTTAAACCAGATGAGGCCCGCAAAATGATCCATCAGCTTTCCGACTTTTTGCGCGGAACTCTAAAAAAGGATGATCAGCTGCTGGTACCGCTAAACGATGAATTGCAGCACTTAAATTTATATTTAGATATTGAGAAGGTACGCTTCGGCCATCGTTTGGAAACTGAGATCAGCTGCGATAAAAATTGCGGTGAGGGATTGCTGCCATCCATGCTATTGCAGCCTATTGTTGAAAATGCTATTAAATTCGGGTTGTATGACACTACCGAAAAAGTAGTGGTAAGCATCCGCGGCGAAATTGAGGGAAGCAACCTGGTTATCATGGTGCAAAACCCATATGATCCGCAAACATCGCGGCCAAAAGGAACCGGATTTGGTTTACGTGGTGTACAACGCAGGTTATATTTGCTTTTTGCCCGCAACGATTTGATGGAAACTCATGCAAATGATAATATATTTACTACTATTATAAAAATTCCGCAGGTATGAAGCGCGCCCTAGTTATTGATGATGAACCATTAGCACGTATGGTGGTATTGGAATATTTACAGGCTTATAACGATCAGATCGAAGTTATGCAGGAGTGTAACGACGGTTTTGAGGGACTGAAAGCTATACACCAATACCAGCCCGACCTGATATTTCTGGATGTACAAATGCCTAAGATAAACGGCTTTGAAATGCTTGAACTGGTGGAACAGCAACCTGCAGTAATATTCACAACAGCGTTTGATGAGTACGCTATAAAAGCATTTGAGGCACATGCCGTTGATTACCTGTTAAAGCCCTTTAGTAAAGATCGTTTTAATAAAGCCATTGAAAAATACCTGGCGCAGTCGCCTACCGTGGCGCAACAGGCTAAACAAACTGAAAATTTACTCGAGGCCGTTGCCCAGTCGCCTGCCCAACATGAGCGTATTGTGGTAAAAACGGGTACTAAAGTAAAGATTATCCCGGTACAGGATGTACAATACCTGCAAGCCGATGATGACTATGTAAGTGTATTCACTCAGGAAGGCTCCTACCTCAAAAACAAAACCATGAACTTTTTTGAGCAAACCCTCGACCCTCGATATTTTGTCCGTGTTCATCGCTCTTACATGGTAGCCATACAGCAAATAACCCGTATCGACCCTTACGAAAAAGATAGCCACCTCGCTATCCTAAAATCAGGTGCCAAAATACCGGTGAGCAAAACCGGGTATGTAAAGTTGAAGCAGGTGTTGGGGATATAATTTCGGATGTTCAATTTCGGAATTATGTAAACATTATTAAGAACTGTTGTCACCCTGAACAACAGCGAATGGGTCTTATCCTTTGACATATCTGTCATAGGATCTTTTATATGATACATTAACCCCCGTTATCTCTTAACAAAGAAGCATTTAGCCCATTACGGCAGTAGGTATTAAGCGTAATTATATTAATTTTGTCAGTCTTCAATTCCCGATTAACTGGCATGCAAACAAAACTCGAATTATATCAAAAGGTTACGCCCCTTGCGCATTTGGGTATTTGGGAGAGAAACCTGGCAACTGGAAAAATTTACTGGAATGATGCAATGCGTGACATTTACCAAGTGGATGAGCATTTTGACCCGGAACAAGAGAGATCTACAGATTTTTATGCTGACTACGATGCAATACTAAAATTGGTTGAGGAAGCCAGATCGACCGGGGAAGCAGTAATAAACGATTTCGAAATAACAACAGCTAAAGGAAATCATAAATGGATAAGGCTGCGTATGAAGGCCGGCTATGAGAATGGCGAAAATACAATCCTTTATGGCACCGCAGAAGATGTTACTGAGCATCTCATTGTACTAAACACCCTTGTTGAACGTGAAAAGCAGTTTCATCATGCGTTTGAATACGCACCCATCGGCATGGCCCTTGTTTCATCTACAGGAAAATGGCTCAGAGTAAATAAAATGCTGTGCAGCATGTTGGGCTATACCGATCAGGAATTAATGGATCTTACATTTCAGGATATTACTTACCATGAAGATCTGAATATCGATCTACAGCATATGTACGAGCTACTTGATAATAAGATTGATGCTTATAATATGGAGAAGCGATACTTCCACAAAAATGGAAGTATTATCTGGGTATCGCTAAGTGTAACACTGGTTCGCGATCAGCAGGGAGATCCATTATATTTTGTTTCGCAGATAAAAGATATTACCGAACAGAAAAAAAACCTTGAAACGTTGGTAAGAGAACGACAGCGACTCGATAACATTCTTAAAAGCACACAGGTTGGCACCTGGGAATGGGATGTAATACCTGATGAGATAATATCAAACAAAAAGGCTGCAGCTATTTTGGGTTATACCCAACATGAATTCGAGCTTAAATCAATACTAAGCTGGCAAGAGCGTATCCATCCTCATGAACAGGAAGAAAACAAGTTACGCATGGAACAATGTTTGAAAAAAATCACTAAGTTTTATGCATGTGAATGCCGTATGCTTCATCATGACGGGAGTTGGAAATGGGTAGAAATTAGGGGTAAGGTAGTAGAATGGTCGGAAAATAATGAACCGCTCTTTATGCTCGGAACCCTGGCTGATATTAATGAAAGAAAAAGCATGGAGATGGAGCGTATTAAAACGCTCGAGATCATTAGTGCACAAAACGGCAGGTTATTAAATTTTGCCCATATCGTTTCACATAATCTGCGTTCGCATTCGGGTAATATCCAAATGCTTACAGAGATGATAGTACACGAAACTGATCAGGCCGAAAAAGACAAGCTTGTTCATATGCTTGGGATAAACGCCGCCAATTTGCAGGAAACCTTGATGCATTTAAACGAAGTGGTTGATGTTCAGGCTACTGGTGAGCAAACTTTAAAACGATTAAACCTGTTTGCTGAAATCAATAAAACGGTTGGTGTTTTGTCGCCCTCACTACGCCAGATTGGTGCAAAGCTTTCAATAGTAGTTGATAAAAAAATTGAAATAGAATATGACCAGGCCTACCTGGAAAGCATATTACTTAACTTATTAAGCAATAGCATAAAATATCGCAACCAGGAAAAACCGCTACTAGTTAGCATAACAGCCAGGGAACTTACAAACGAGATAATTTTAGAAATACAAGATAACGGTATTGGTATTGACCTTGACCAACACGGCCAGAAATTATTCGGCATGTACAAAACCTTCCACGGCAACGGCGATGCCCGTGGAATAGGCTTATTCCTGGTAAAGAACCAGATTGAAGCCATGGGTGGAAATATTACCGTTGAAAGCAGCCCTGGAATAGGAACAACTTTTAAAATTGAGTTTTTAAGAAAACAGTTTGCCATGAAATAGGTATCCCCTGCCCTGAACTATTAATATCTCTTACCGACACTATATCATTTCTTCTTCAACTCCAATAGCGAAAAATCACTATTAACCTTTTTAATAATATTGCCCAGCATTCCTAAACCTGTTATTTCCATCTCAACGAGGTCATTAGGTTGAAGCCATTGGGGTACATAGTTAGGGTCATTAAGTTTACCTGTACCATTCAGCTCCAGGAAACAACCTGTACCAACTGTACCTGAACCTATTACATCGCCGGGCAAAACATCGCAGCCATAGGCGCAGCGTTCAATGATCTCGGCAAAGGTCCAGTCCATATCGGCCATTGTGCCTGCTGATACCTGTTTACCATTTACATGGCATACCATCTTCAGATCGTAATTATTACCGGTATGACCGGATTTAGGGGCAACTTTATAAGCTTCCAACTCGTCGGGTGTTACAAGCCAGGGGCCAATCACCGTTGAAAAATCCTTTCCCTTTGCCGGACCAAGATTCAGCAGCATTTCCTCCATTTGCAGCGTACGTGCGCTCATATCATTCATTATCATATACCCGGCAATAAAGCTATCCGCTTCTGCCGCCCGAATGTTGCGGCCTTTTTTATTCAACACTATGGCAACTTCCAGCTCAAAATCAAGCTTATCGAAATGATCGGGCATACACTCAATCTCGCCGGGGCCCTGTATAGCATTGTGGTTGGTAAAATAAAATATAGGGTACTGGTCAAACTCGGGTATCATATCAACCTTACGATTGCGACGCGAGGCAGCTACATGCTGCCTGAATGCATACCCATCACGGCACGAGGTTGGATGAGGAACAGGAGCCATCATTTCAAAAAATAACTCTTCTCGAGCTTCCAACTTTCCTGAACTGATCGCATTATTTACCTTTTTTGCGCGATCCATCAACTCATCGCCGCCCCATAAAAAGGCGTTCATGTTATCGGGCAATAACTTATCGCATGAATTTAAATTATAAATATGTCCGTTTATATAAATACCCAGGTGCTCCTCGTCTTCGGTTTTGTAGGATACTAGTTTCATGCTATAATTGATTGGTTAAATCAAAGCTAATGATTTTTTGGTGAATGGTTGATTAGGTTGATTAAGTGAGTGGTTGATTAGCCTTGAGAATATAAATTTCCTCCCTTGGGAGGAGTGCGGTAGGATGAACATTGGCAAGGAGGGGTTTCTACGCTAAAAGTCTACTCACCCAATCAACCACTCATTTATCCCCTTGCATATTCAAAACATTACACCTAATTTCGTACAATCAAATAATGAGCATACAAAAACATTTCTATTTTTCCCTGGGTCTCACTTCAATGAGTGATGCTTCTTCTTTCAGGGATGCTATGCTCAGTAAAATAGTACTGGCGCAATACTAATGCGTTCAAACGTTTTAAGCGCATAATTTGCAAGGCTATTAGCTTCAGCATTTTAACTTAAAACCATCTTACTCTACAATCGTTTTTATTACAATGCTGATTGCTATGGATTAACCTCCAAAGGTTCGACATTTCACCAATAAACCAATTAGAGCCATGCCCATATATCATACATTAGGAAAAATTCCACCAAAGCGGCATACGCAGTTCCGTAAGCCCGATGGCACTTTATACGCCGAAGAACTGGTTTCTACCGAAGGTTTTTCGAGCCTGTATTCGCTGGTATACCATGCCTACCCGCCAACTATTGTTAAAGAGTTGGGCGAGCCATATAGTGTAGAGCCCAAAATTGCGCGCGAAAAACATTTAAAGCATACCAGTCTCATTGGCTTTAAGGTAGCACCCGAGGATGATTACCTTAAAAGCCGAAAACCGGTGTTGGTTAACAGTGATCTGCATATTTCACTGGCTGCTCCGCGCAAATCAATGACTGATTATTTTTATAAGAATAGTCAGGCTGATGAAGTGGTATTTATTCATGAAGGGTCGGGCACTTTAAAAACAGGCTTCGGTAAGATCAAATTTCTTTACGGCGATTATTTGGTGATACCCCGCGGTACCATTTATCAGCTTGAATTTGATACGCCAGATAACCGTTTGTTTATCATCGAGAGCTTTAGTCCTATAAGGCCGCCAAAACGTTATCGTAACGCATACGGTCAGCTGATGGAACACTCGCCTTATTGCGAGCGTGATATTAAGCGCCCAACCGATCTGGAAACACATGACGAAAAAGGTGACTTTAAGGTACTGATCAAAAAGCAGGGCTTAATTTACCCTTATACCTATGGCACGCATCCGTTCGATTTTATTGGATGGGATGGTTTTCATTACCCCTGGGCGCTATCAATCCATGATTTTGAGCCGATAACCGGTCGCTTGCATCAACCACCACCGGTACATCAAACTTTTGAAGGCAACAACTTTGTAGTGTGCTCATTTGTGCCGCGCAAATTTGATTATCACCCGCTGTCTATTCCTGCGCCATACAACCATAGTAATGTAGACAGCGACGAGGTTTTATATTATGTAGATGGCGACTTTATGAGCCGCAAAAGTGTAGTTAAAGGGCAGATAACCCTGCATCCGGGTGGTATACCTCACGGGCCTGCGCCAGGCGCTGTTGAGCGGTCTATCGGCAAAGAGTCAACCGATGAACTGGCTGTGATGATAGATCCTTTCCGCCCGCTGATGCTAACGGAAGAGGCCATAAAAATTGAAGACGAAAATTATTACAAAAGCTGGGCGGAGTAATAATAGATGCGCAAATATGCAGATGTGCGAATGTGCAGATGCTTTAAATAATACAACAAAAGGGTTCTGATTTAAAATCAACAATTCAGTAACTCACTAATTCAATAATTAAACAAAATGGAAACACAAACAATAGATAAACCAACAAAGACAACTGATTTTTTACCCTTAAACGGTACTGATTACGTTGAATTTTATGTGGGTAATGCCAAGCAGGCCGCTCACTACTATAAAACTGCATTTGGATTTCAGGATCTGGCTTATGCAGGCCCTGAAACCGGCGTACGCGACCGGGCATCATACGTTTTGCAGCAAGGCAAAATACGCCTTGTATTAACTACACCGTTGCACTCTGACCATCCAATTGCCGAACATATTAAAAAACATGGCGATGGCGTTAAAGTACTGGCACTTTGGGTTGATGATGCTTATGATGCGTTTGAACAAACTACAAAACGCGGTGCCCAGGTTTATCAGGAACCACAAACATTGACCGATGAATTTGGCGAAGTACGTACCAGCGGTATTAAACTTTACGGCGAAACAGTACACTTGTTTATAGAGCGTAAAAACTATAAAGGCGATTTTTTACCCGGCTACAAAAAACTGAAAACCAATTATAACCCGCTTGATACCGGCTTGCTATATGTTGACCATTGCGTTGGTAACGTAGGCTGGCATAAAATGAACGAATGGGTGAATTTTTATGAAGACACTATGGGCTTCAGAAACATCCTGACTTTTGATGATAAGATGATCTCTACCGAATACTCGGCCCTAATGAGTAAGGTAATGAGCAATGGTAACGGCTATGTTAAGTTCCCGATTAATGAGCCTGCCGAAGGTAAAAGAAAATCACAGATCGAGGAATACCTGGAGTTTTATGAAGGTGAGGGCGTACAGCACATGGCTTTAGCCACGCATGATATTGTAAAAACGGTAACTGATCTGCAAAGTCGTGGTGTGGAGTTTTTAACGGTTCCTACTACTTATTATGATGAGCTGACCGACCGTGTAGGCCATATTGATGAAGATTTGGAACCACTTAAACAATTGGGCATTTTGGTTGATCGTGATGATGAAGGATATTTGTTACAGATCTTCACTAAACCGGTTGAAGATCGCCCAACCTTATTCTTCGAGATCATCCAGCGTAAAGGCGCAAAATCATTTGGTGCTGGCAATTTCAAAGCACTTTTTGAAGCTATTGAGCGTGAGCAGGATTTACGTGGAAATTTGTAATTCTTCTAACGAATATTTATAAAAAGAAAAAGCCGGGCATGCCCGGCTTTTTCTTTTTATACTGCTAATGGATCAGCAAACTAATTACTTTTATCTTTTACTATCACAAAAACATCCTCATTATCTTTCTTCATAAGGTACTTTTCACGGGCAAACTTTTCGAGTTTAGCAGGGTTTGAATTAAGTTCGTCGAGATCTTTGTTTATATCTCCGGTTTGCTTAATGTAGAAATCACGTTCCTGTTTTAGCTTGGTAAGGTCCTGATGATATTGATATTGCGAGAACAGATCGTTCTTATCAAAAAATATCATCCACACTACAAAAGCCGCAGTAACCCAAAAAAACTTATTTTTAAAAAGGTAAAAAAGGCGTTTCATATAACAGGTGCTAAAATTTGAATAAAATTAAAGCAAATGTTTGATTGCTGCAACAGGTATTATTAACTTATTAACAGTTGTATAATATAACTTGTCATTCTGAACGATAGTGAAGAATCTATCCGCCCTACCCAACGCGCTTGGCTAGGGATGCTTGTATAATAGATACTTCGCTATCGCTCAGTATGACAATAAATTAATCCCTTCTTCCACCACGGCTATTGCCGCCTCTGCCACTCATGCCGCTTCCAGCACCACTGCCAGCACGACCACGGTCTTTGCTGCCAAAGCCACGGCCTCTTTGTGGTGAACTACTGCGGCCGCCTCCTGATGCTTTTGAAGCCTCAGCTTTAGCTACCATATTCTGCGGGCTCATCGGATAAGGATGCTCTTCGTTAACCGGGATCTGTTTAGCGATCAGTTTATGGATATCCTTTAAAAAAGGAAGTTCCTCTGCATCGCAAAAAGATAATGCTATACCACTTGCTCCTGCCCTGCCTGTACGGCCAATACGGTGTACATAGGTTTCAGGAATGTTTGGCAACTCGTAGTTAATAACGTGGGTAAGCTCATCAATATCAATACCACGGGCAGCAATATCAGTAGCTATTAAAACACGTGTTGTACGGTTCTTGAAGTTAGTTAACGCACGCTGACGCGCATTTTGTGATTTATTACCGTGGATAGCCTCAGCAGTTATGCCAACACGGATCAGGTCTTTAACCACCTTATCGGCACCATGTTTGGTACGGGTAAATACCAGTGCCGTTTTAATATTTTTATCTTTTAGTATATGAGTAAGTAAGGCTCTTTTGTCGTTCTTCTCTACATAAAAAAGTTCCTGCTGTATGGTTTCGGCAGTTGATGATACCGGCGTAACTTCAACCTTTTCAGGCCTGGTTAATATAGTATTAGCCAATGCCTGAATCTCATTTGGCATAGTAGCCGAAAAGAATAAGGTTTGCCTTTTAGCAGGTATTTTAGCGATGATCTTTTTAACATCATTTACAAAACCCATATCCAGCATACGGTCGGCTTCATCAAGCACTAACATCTTGATATGATCCAAATGTACAATACGTTGGTTCATCAAGTCGAGCAAACGGCCCGGTGTAGCCACCAAAATATCAACGCCTCTGCGGATCGCATCAGCCTGTGGATTTTGTGAAACGCCACCAAATACTACCAAATGCTTTAAGCCGGTATGTTTACCATAAGCGGCAAAGCTTTCATCAATTTGTATAGCGAGTTCACGAGTTGGCGTTAAGATCAGCGCCTTTATGGTTTTCTGCTCTTTATGCTGCAGCCTGTCCTGATACAATAACTGTAAAATAGGTATAGCAAATGCCGCGGTTTTACCGGTACCGGTTTGTGCGCAGCCAAGCAAATCTTTTTGTTGTAATATAATAGGGATGGATTGCTCCTGTATTGGCGTGGGTGTGGTGTATCCCTCAGTTTTTAAAGCCCTGAGTATAGGCTCAATTAAATTTAATTTTTCGAATGACATGTAATATTTTTAATATAAGTGCTAACGCGATTGCATAGCGGATCTGAAGAGTTGTCAATGATCAAAACCGTAAGCGAACGGGTATTATGCTGCAAAGATACGCTTTTTATTGGTATATAGGCTGTTGCAGATGAATGGTAAAGGGTTAAAGACTAAAGGTGAAAGGTTTATGACATAAAAACCTTATTCCTACCCCTCTTTATCGCCTGAGGCAAAGCGGGTCGATAAGCGGAGCTAGGTCAGGTGAGTCAAACGGTTTTATTTTATAGCGATGGGTTTGAAACCCATCGCTATGTGAGAAATACACTGCCCATTGTGGACGATTAAACGGGCGATTGGGGTTAGCAATTACCTAAAGGCTGTTTAACCTTCAACTACAGCGTCTTCATCTGCTTTTTCTTCTTTTTTCTTTGTCAGATAAGTATCCAGTATAATAATAAACATCCCGGCCATTATCGACATATCTGCTACGTTGAATACACCGGTTTGGAAGATCACAAAATCAATATGCATAAAATCGGTAACTGAGCCATGTATAACACGATCATAAAGGTTACCTACACCGCCTCCTATAATAAAGATAATGGCCAGCAGCTTATATTTTGACATATTGTCTTTGATCAGGATATAGCCTAGTCCCCAAAAAACGGCAACTAATGGTAATATCATCAATAGAATATAGCGCAGCGGACCACCAAGCGAATCGCCCATGCTTAAAAATGCGCCTGTATTTTCTACTTTCTCCAGCGTTATGTGGTTTGATAGGAAACCGATCACCTGGGTATCGGTCATATCCTTACGGACAATAGATTTTGAAACCTGGTCGCAGCCAATGTTTAATATTAGTATTAATAAAATAATGGCAGCACGCAGTAACTTGTTCGATCTCATGGGTGCAAATATAACCGCTGGTTTAAATGATTTTTAGATTTCGCTGATTTTTTTGTCTGAACCTTGACTATTGATTTGAGATTACTAGTTCCTTTTATCACCATACTTTTTTGCTATAATATCCAATTCTATTAAAGTTGATTGGATATACGACTGATCTGACATAAATTCAAAATTTAAAGAATTCCCAAAATCTGTTGTGCTTGAAATGATTCCGGTTATTAAAACTTGACCATTTACATCATAATTAATGCTGAATTCCAAATTGCGATCATAGATATTTGTGAAACTAATACTTCCTGATAATGACTTATTTGCTTCATATAATTCTTTATAAAATTTTAATATATCATCCATAGATATATAAATTATAAAATTACATTGAAAGTCACCTGAACTTATTTCCAAAGTACTCTTTGTGTCATAACCTCTTAGTGAAGAAGTTTTTTCCGGAAAATCAAATACTTCGGCTAATGTAATTTTCAGAAAGTTTCCATATCCTTCTAAAATAAACTTCTCCATATTAATTTAGTAAATCACACCAATAATATAAAAAGCCGACTAATTAGCCGGCTTTTTATTTAAATTTCAATCAACTACTCACGCAGTCAACGCTATCAACTATCTATTCTTGTAATATTTAAAGTTCTTACCGATGAATTTTGCGTTGCTGCCTAATTCTTCTTCAATACGTAATAACTGGTTGTATTTAGCTATCCTGTCTGAACGTGAAGCTGAACCGGTTTTGATCTGGCCGCAATTTAATGCTACCGCTAAATCAGCAATGGTTGCGTCTTCAGTCTCGCCTGAACGGTGGCTCATTACTGTAGTATAGCCATGAGTTTGTGCTAATGATACCGCGTTAATAGTTTCGGTTAATGAACCTATTTGGTTTACTTTTACTAATATTGAGTTAGCAATATCTTCGTCAATACCTTTTTGTAAACGGGTTACATTGGTAACAAACAAATCATCACCCACTAACTGAACTTTATCGCCAAGTTTCTCTGTTAAAAGTTTCCAGCCAGCCCAATCATCCTCATGCATACCATCTTCAATAGAAATCACGGGATATTTCGCTGCTAATTCAGCAAGGTAATCTGCCTGCTCAGCGCTGGTACGAATAGCACCCTTATCGCCTTCAAACTTAGTGTAATCGTATTTGCCATCTTTGTAAAACTCAGATGCAGCACAATCAAATGCTATAAAAATATCAACACCTGGTTTGTAACCTGCTTTTTCAATAGCTTTCAAAATGGTTTCAACGCCATCTTCGGTACCTTCAAAAGCTGGAGCAAAACCACCTTCATCACCAACAGCGGTTGAAAGTCCGCGGTCGTGTAATATCTTTTTTAAGGTATGGAATACTTCAGTTCCCCAACGTAATGCTTCAGAAAATGATGAAGCACCAACCGGCATGATCATAAATTCCTGGAATGCGATAGGCGCGTCAGAGTGTGAACCACCGTTAACGATGTTCATCATCGGGATAGGTAATGTATTAGCGTTTACACCACCAATGTAGCGGTATAAAGGCTGGCGGCTTTCTTCGGCAGCAGCTTTAGCGGCAGCCAATGAAACACCTAATATAGCGTTAGCGCCCAAGTTACCTTTGTTGGGCGTACCATCTAATTCAATCATGATGCTATCGATCAGGTTTTGATTGAAAACATCAATACCTTGTAATTCTTTAGCAATAATATCATTTACGTTAGCAACGGCTTTCAGTACGCCTTTGCCCATATATACAGATTTATCATTGTCACGAAGCTCAACTGCTTCATGTACTCCGGTTGATGCGCCGGATGGAACAGCTGCACGACCAAAGGCTCCGTTTTCAGTTAATACATCTACTTCGATAGTAGGGTTGCCACGAGAATCTAAGATCTGGCGGGCATGGACATCAATTATTAAGCTCATCTTGTATAATTTAGTTTATAAATTACATAGTGTAAAAGGTACACTATTGTTATTACCTTCCAAATATACAAATCAAATTAAAATATGCTGAAAATAAATAAAGTTTAACGGGAAATTAACATAGGACACGATTTTGGGATTTATAGATGGTGCGGTAAATCAACACTTAATTACAGTTGCAAACTGGCCCATGCATAACCGCGAGCTGCAAACTCGCGGGAGCGATGTTTGAAAAGCTTCTAAAAGACGCAGATTCTCTATGAACTCAAGTCTTAGACATCAACCATAAAACCAAGATCCAAAAAAGACTACCGCTAACTAGCATAGAAAGCCGTTGTTTATATTTGAGCTTATAGTTTTGGGCATTAAGCATAGATAAGGAGTCTTTCATATAATACTTGCCTAACAAGATCAATGGTGAAGCGAAAAAAATTTCAACTTTTTTAAAAGTAGTGTAACTTTCAACTGCATTCTTTTCGAGGCGTAACTGCTCTTTGGCTTCTGAATGTTTAATTTCCTTTGCCAAATTATCTGTTAACCTCTTTTCCTCCTCCCTACTTACACCTCTTTTGGTTAACTCCTTTTGAGCCTGATCAATAGCTTCTTGTTGCCAATATTCCGTAGACGCAAATTTTATTGCTATTAAATCTTCGGTAGAACGTGATTCAATTGGTGGTGAAAAGGTTGTCATAAACAGTAGTAAAACATAAATCTAATATTCTTTGACTACAGTTGCAAACTGTGACAATGCACCACCACGAGCTGCAAGCTCGCGGGAGCATGAGTTCTTATGCGTTCATCTGCATATCCGCATATTTGCACATCTGCACATCAAAAACTACTCCCACTTAAACAACTTAACCGCTGCCGAGTAAACTACAATGCCCCATATTAATAAGATCAATAACTGATGGCCAACATCAAGCAAACTTGCACCTTCGAAGGCTATTTTGCGCATGGCATCATTTAAATAGGTTAAGGGTAATATTTTACAAACCGGCTGTAACCATGCAGGGAAAACACTGATGCTAAAGAATGTACCTGACAGTAAAAACTGCGGCAGCGTAATAATATTGGCAATTGGCGGTACAGAGCTTTCGTTTTTGGCAATGCCTGATACCACGAAGCCAAACCCCATAAAAATTATGACACCCACTAACGATAATATAAGCATTTGCAATACCGTACTAACACCATGTATTAGTGTAAAATCAAAGGCAAAGTGGCCTATCAGTATAATAAATAATGCACCTATTAAGGCGAACGTAATGCGGGCCAGTGCCTCGCCCAATACAATACTGTATCTTTTTACCGGGGTCGCAAAAAACCTTTTAATAACCAGTGTAATACGCAAGCTCAAAAAAACAAAAGCTGTACCGAAAACACCTGTGCTTAATAACGAGAAGCCTAACTGCCCGGGTAAAATAAAGTCGATGGTTTTGTATTCCCGGCCAGATACGGTTGATTCCTTTAGTTCGGCAATCCGAGGTGATGAATTACTGTAAGCCTGATCCATCCTGAATAATACATTACTCAAAACTGATTTAAGGATATTATCTTTTTCTGCCGATGCTTTGGTGTACTGCACATTAACTGTGAAGGGCGGCATGCTGTTGTTTTTGGTGATATTCAGAATAGCATCAATATGGCCTTTAAGCAAGTCGCTGTTCATTTGGGCGAGCGGCTCATCATTTATCAGGTGGATTACACTGCTTTTAGCCAATGCTTGATAAACCGGGTTTTGGGTATCGCTTCCTTTAACCACGCCTACATCAACACTAACGGCGCTGCCGCCAATAAAGCCGAACACCAATATAAATATCAGTGGAAATAAAAGTGTAAACACCACCGACGATGGGCTGCGTACTATAGATCGGAAACTGGCTTTGGCTATAGCCAGGGTTGCTCTTGTATTGCTATAATTATTGTTCATTGGTTCATTAGTTCAATAGTTCATTGGTACCAGTTGCATACTGCCAACCGACAAGCTGCAAACTCACTCCCCCTTCAGGGGGTCGGGGGGTTACCCTTCGCGCCACTCCTTGCCGGTCATGTTTATAAAAACATCTTCGAGATTGGCTAGCTTTACTTCTTTTTTACGTTCAAAGCCTGATGCTACCAATTTATCAATAAAATTATCTGGAGTGTCAATATCAATGATCCTGCCGCCGTCGACAAAGGCAACCCTGTCGCACAAAATTTCGGCTTCATCCATGTAGTGTGTGGTGATCACAACGGTAGTTCCGCTATCGCGGATATCGCGGATCAGATCCCACAAATTACGGCGCGCCTGAGGATCAAGTCCAGTTGTAGGTTCATCTAAAAAAATAATGCGGGGATCATTTATTAAAGTAGTGGCAATGGAAAACCGTTGTTTTTGTCCGCCGGAAAGTTCTTTGTATTTGGCTTTAGCTTTATCGGTAAGGGCAACTTTTTCCAGCATTTCGTTAGGAGTTTTGCTGATGCCGTATAAACCTGAGAATAATTCTATCAGTTCAGATAAGTTCAAATTAGGGTAATATCCTGCTGCCTGTAGTTGCACACCGATGCGTTTTTTTATATTGTCGGGGTCTTTATCTACATCAAAACCATCAACAATAATTTGTCCTGATGTTTTATCGCGCAGGGTTTCGATGATCTCTAAGGTGGTAGTTTTACCGGCACCATTCGGACCAAGCAAGCCGAAGATCTCGCCTTCGTAAACTTCAAAACTAATATCCTTTACAGCGTTAAAATCGCCGTAATTTTTTACCAGGTTCTTTACGGTAATGATGGGTTGTTTTGCCATGGCGCAAAAATGCGATAGATTAATGATATAACATAAGTTTTTTGAAGCAATGACAGAAAATTTACGGTAAATGCCTGTGTAAGTGGCTCCCGCTGTAGAGGGCGGGGATGTGTTATGATTATAAACATCCCCGCCGTAGCATTATATATTATACTCACCCCGGTAATTGAGGCCAGCGCTTATTTTATTAAATGCCCGAGCGATGTGATAATCGTATGCATTTGGGCAAGAGCATGTATTGCTGTATTTATAAGATGTATTGCCAGTAACTTTTCCATAACCTTGTGATTTGATAGATCAAAAATGCACACAGAATAGCTTTACAACCAGTGGTTTTTGGGGAAGCTGTTCAAAATATCGGTAAACGGCGGAAAAATGGCGATGAGTAGATTGAGATAAAGTTTTTACCGACATTCCGGGTCATATTGAGGAACTCGAAACATGAGGGCAAAGGCCCCTTCGAGTACCTCAGGGTGACCCTACGTTTTGTTTGTTCGTTACTTCTTAAATTTTATACCTTTATATCAAACTACGCCTCAAACCATGAAAAAAATAATCCTTTACTCACTTTGCTTAATTGCCTTAACAGCTTGCCATTCAAAAACTGCACAGCCAAAAGTTGATTCGGCTGCTGTTTATACAGTGCCTGATGATAAAGCCATTACTAAGGCAGTGCATGCGGCCTATGCATCCATCACTTTCAAAAAAGGCGAACAACTAAATTACGATAGTATCAAAACTCATTTTATCCCGCAGGCTCAGTTTATTAATTATGGCTCGGATACTGCACAGATAACTAACATTAACCAATTTATTTATCTATTCCGATCATTTGTCGAGGCTGATACCGTTTATGCTTATAGTGAAAAAGAATTATATGGCAAAAATGAGCAATTTGGCAGAATAGCCGAGCGCATGAGTACTTATAAGGCCGTTACGAACGCAAAAAAAGAGAATGCTACCGAAACTGGTGTAAATAGCTTCCAGTTAATTAAAACACCTACTGGTTGGAAGGTAAGTAGCATTATTTGGGATGTGGAGAGGCCGGGATTGAAAGTGCCTGCGTATTATTGGGGGAAATAATTATAAAGTTATTTAATCTTTTGTACAGTTATTCATTAACGTTTCAACTTCAGATCTTAAAGTAGGCAAGTGATTCATAATTACATTCCATATAACAATGTGATTAACATTATCATAGGAATGTATAACCTTGTTTCGTAAGTCAACTATTTGGCGGGTATAAGAAATTGGTATAGCCGGGTCAATCTTTAGCAGTTTGTTTACGGCCTCTCCAATAATCTCAAGTTCTCTTATTCATCAAAAATTCTTCGCCCATCCAAGTGCTCATCTATCGAAGAAATACATTCAAGAATATCTGTTAATAGTTTTTTCTCTTCAATGATCATAAAACAGCTATTTTTTGACTGTTTATAGTTTGAAGAAGGTAAGGATTGGTAATTGTTTCTTCGGCAACAATATCTACTTCTTTTTCCAGTAAATTTTGCAAGGCATATATCAACTGAAAATAATTATTGCCGTAATCGGTGTAGTTCAGTTTAGGGTCGAAACTTACCATAAAGTCCACATCACTTTGTTCTGTCATTCTATCAACAGCAGCACTCCCAAATAAATGCGCCCGTATTACCCCATAGCTTCGCATAAGTCTTTTTATTTCGGGCAAATTTGATCGTACCAGGCTATTCATAATATCAAATTTACAAATATTATTTATAATGTACTGCGGTAACAAATTGTACGGAAGCAGTTAGATAAAAAAATAGCGATGGGTTTGAAACCCATCGCTATTTTTTTATTGCATCAACTTTATAAAGTCATCAAACAAATACCGGCTGTCATGCGGGCCGGGAGATGATTCAGGGTGGTATTGTACCGAAAATGCTTTTTTGTCTTTTACACGGATACCCTCGATAGATTGGTCGTTCAGGTTTACGTGGGTGATCTCTACTTTATCTGATGCTCTCACCGCTTCAGGTACTACACCAAAACCGTGATTTTGTGAAGTAACCTCGCAGTGGTTAATAATAATATTTTTTACCGGGTGGTTTAATCCGCGGTGTCCGTTAAACATTTTTTTGGTCGGAATGTCGTTTGCCAAAGCCAGTAACTGGTGGCCTAAACAGATCCCAAACATCGGTTTATCGGCAGCTAAAATTTCTTTTACCGTATCAATGGCATAAGGCATGGCAGATGGATCGCCGGGGCCGTTAGAAATAAAGTAACCTGATGGCGCAAAATCCTTTTCCATTTCTTCGAACGATGTTTTTGCAGGATACACTTTTGCATAAACATCACGATCGTCAAAATTGCGGAGGATGTTTTTCTTTACGCCCAAATCAAGTACAGCTACACGGTATTTAGCGCTTTCGTCACCAAAGGTGTAAGTTTCAGTGGTTGATACTTGTGATGATAGTTCCAGTCCATCCATTGAAGGCACTTCAGCTAATTTAGTTTTCAGCTCTTCAATATCCAGAATCTCTGACGAAATAATGGCATTCATTGCACCCTTATCGCGGATATGGCGAACCAGTTGGCGGGTATCAATATCACTGATACCTACAATGTTTTGCTCCTGGAAATAATCTTGTATTGACTCATTAGCCTGTTTACGGCTATAAGTTATATTGTAATTCTTACAAACTAATCCGGCTATTTGTATCTGGCCCGATTCAACTTCAGCATCAGCTATACCATAATTACCAATATGTGCATTGGTAGCTACCATTATCTGCCCAAAATAAGATGGGTCAGTAAAGATCTCCTGGTAGCCGGTCATCCCGGTATTAAAGCATATTTCGCCGGTAGTAGTACCAATCTTTCCGGCAGCTTTGCCATAAAATACAGTTCCGTCAGCCAGTAATAATACTGCCGGTAATTTGGTGAAGTAAGTCATTTTTAAAAAAAATAGAATGATTAATGGGTTGGTAAGCCTGGTGACAAGCTCCCTTAAAGCAGGTTGCAGAATTGAAGTAAGAAACTTCTTTTTTCACGCCGCAAAGGTAGGAGTTTATTTTGAGTTTCGAAAATTGGATTTTGGATTTTAGTCAACGATTGGTAAATAATTATTGTTGTAGATAGGATTCAATATCCATATTGCAAGATGTTCTAATGCTTCTGCTTCTCGTTTAGTTTCACAAGTTTTTATTCTATATTTATATTTATTAATAAAATATTGCTGGGCAGTTATTATATCTTTATGAACTAATGCCTTTAAAAGCTTTCTAATTAAGGTATGTGTAGATTCATATTTTAAATCTGTACCAAATCTTACGTGAAATTTATTTGTGTGTCCTATATATAAAATCTCATTTTCATGAGAATATATAATGTAAACACCCATAACATTTTTCATGCTTTTTACTTCATCAAAAGAAATTAAATTACTTTTTTGAAGTTCATTAAACATTGAGTTTAGCTTTTCAATTGATTTTTCCATTTGTGTGAGGTTAGGTTTAGTAGTAAGGAAATATAGAATAATAAATTCGAAATCGAAAATTCGAAATCCGAAATAAACTCCCCACCTTTGTCCTCCATAAAACGAACACAATGTCTGTACATAAAGAAGTTAAACGGATCACTACCCATATTTTGCAGGAGATGAAAAATAGCGGCGAGAAGATCAGCATGCTTACTGCATACGATTACTCGATGGCTAAAATTGTTGACGATGCCGGTATGGATATAATTTTGGTAGGCGATTCGGCCTCTAATGTAATGGCAGGGCATGAAACCACGCTGCCTATTACTTTGGACCAGATGATCTACCATGCATCATCTGTAGTACGCGCGGTAAAACGCGCTTTGGTGGTTGTCGATCTGCCTTTTGGCTCATACCAGGGTAATTCGAAAGAAGCTTTAAGTTCTGCTATTCGCATTATGAAAGAAGCCGGCGCACATGCCGTAAAGATAGAAGGTGGTATTGAGATTGCTGAATCTGTTAGTCGTATTTTAACGGCTGGTATCCCCGTGATGGGTCATTTGGGTTTAACGCCGCAATCTATTTATAAGTTCGGCACCTATACTGTACGTGCTAAACACGATGCCGAGGCTCAAAAATTAAAAGAGGATGCACTAAAGCTACAGGAACTGGGTTGCTTTGGCATAGTACTCGAAAAGATCCCGGCTAAACTGGCGCAGGAAGTATCAGAAAGCCTGAGCATACCAACCATTGGCATAGGTGCAGGGCAGCATTGCGATGGCCAGGTTTTGGTGATACATGATATGCTGGGCATAAACAAAGGCTTTAAACCGCGGTTCTTACGCCAGTACGCTTCGTTATATGATATAATGGGCGATGCTATAAGAAATTATGTGGAAGATGTGAAAACGAAAAACTTCCCGAACGAGAAGGAACAGTATTAGATTAGTCCATAGTCGATAGTCCATAGACCATAGTTTTTTTGGTTTACCATGGACTATTGACCATGGACCATGAACTGAAAAATATGGCCAAGACCGAATTCAAATACACCAATTACGATATTACCGACAGCGATGTGCTGTATGAGGACAACCACCTTATTGCTATAAATAAGCGTGCGGGCGACATTGTGCAGGTTGATGAAACGGGCGACGAATCGTTAGATGATAAGGTAAAAAAGTATATCGCTAAAAAATATAATAAGCCTAACGGCGCTTTTTTAGGGGTGGTACACCGGTTAGACAGGCCCGTGAGCGGGGTAATATTATTTGCCAAAACCAGCAAGGCGCTGGAACGAATAAATCAAATGTTCAAGAGCCGCGAGATGCATAAAACCTATTATGCTGTAGTGCGCAAAAAGCCATATCCCGAAAGCGGCACACTGATCCACTGGCTCATCAAAAATCCGCAGAAGAACGTTACCAAAGCACACGATCATGAAGTTACCGGCAGCCAGCGTGCGGAGTTGAACTATAAGTTGGTTGGTGAGCTCAATGGAAATTATTTAATTGAGGTTGACCCGATAACCGGCAGGCCGCACCAAATACGGGTACAACTATCAACCCTCGGCTGCCCTATAGTTGGCGATAATAAATATGGTTACCCACGCGGCAGCCTGCGCAAAAGTATATGCCTGCATGCGCGCAGATTGCAATTCATCCATCCTATAAAAAAGGAACCGATACTCATTACTGCGCCTGTACCAAAAGATGGTTTTTGGGAAAAGTTTGAAGGAATGATGGGGTAGATGATGTGCGGATATGCAAATATGCGGATGTGCAGATGTTTGAATAAGAAGATTAATTCCAGCTGTGAAATGGGGTGCTAAAGAAATCATCTACCTGCTTATTAAATTCATCGGCATGGGCCTTCAACGTAGCATGTGGAGAATCAGGTACGATCCACAAATAGGCATGCGGAATATTCTGATATATTAAAACAGTATGCTGCAAAGTTATCACATCATGATCCCCTCCGATAATCAGAGCCGGGCATTTAATTTTTCGTAGTGCAAGCAAAGGTATGTTGGGCTGAAACCAATCCAGCAAAAAGATCTTGTTATCATTCCTCTCTTTGGCTGTTTTAAATACTTTGTTTTTTGAGGCATTAAAATCATTCCGTTCTGAAATCCATAAGCTCGGGATTATCGCAGTGGAATCAGGCCAGAGGTTAGCACCTGTTGAAGCCAGCCTGATCACTTTATCAGGGTGCCGCATAGCCAGCAATAGCGCATTTATACCGCCATCGCTCCAGCCAATAACATAGCTCGAATCAATATGCATGGCATCCAGCAAAGCTGAAAAATCATCAGCCATCATTTCAAAACTCAGAGAGTCCCGATCATCTATTGATTTTCCTTGTGCCCTACTATCGGGCACAATCACCATATATTTTTTAGAGAAGTACGGTATGTTTTTAGTAAAAGCACTGATGTCGCCGCCATTGCCGTGGATCATTAATAGTGGTTTGCCCGTACCATAAACTTCGCAGTACATTTTGAATCCGCGGATATCATAATATTTACCCGCAGCAGGATTATTACCATAAGGAACAGGTTTATCCTGACTAAAAGATAGTTGTGTGAATAGTTGAAACAGGCAGAAAATAACGATCGATCTTTTCAAGAGGGTAAGTTTACTAATTACTAAATTAAGGTAAAAATGCTGAAACAACTAATAGTACTTATTTATAATAACTTAAATTTACACACCCAATTTACCTGAAATGATGCTGACAAATATCAACCTGAAAAAATCAAGGTACTTATTTATGTTAATGACTTTGCTAGCTATTACAGCAAGCGCGCAGCAAAAAGCATTATCCCCTGTTGACAGTATCCTGAAAAATATAAAACCGCCCGAATTTAAAAAGGCTGTTTATAATATTACTGCTTACGGCGCAGTAGCCGATGGTAAAACCGACACCAAAGCTATTTTTGATAAGGTGATCAACGTATGCAGCGTTAGCGGAGGTGGGCAGGTATTAGTACCAAAGGGCTCGTATTTTATTGCGGGACCCATTGTATTGAAAAGCCATGTTAACCTGCATTTTGAAGATGGTGCCGAACTCATTTTTTCCGGCGAGCCTAAAAATTACCTGCCCGCAGTGCTTACTTTATGGGAAGGCACCGAGGTATTTAATTATTGCCCGCTGTTTTACGCTTACCAATGTTCGGATATAGCTATTACCGGAAAGGGTACGGTTAATGGCTCGGCAAGTAAGAATTTTGCAACCTGGCGACCGCAAAGATCGGCAGAGCAAAGTAAGTTAAGACAAATGGGCGGCAACGGCACTCCAGTTTACGAAAGAGTGTTTGGTGATGGCTACCACTTACCGCCGGATATGATCCAGTTTTTTGGCTGCAAGAATATACTGATAGATGGCATTACTATTATGGATTCGCCTTATTGGGTGATCCACCCGGTGTTATGCAATAACGTTACTGTGCAAAATGTTACCATCAACAGTCATAATTTAAATAATGATGGCTGCGACCCGGAGTCATGTACCAACGTGCTGATACAACATTGCAATTTTGATACGGGTGACGATGGTATAGCCATTAAAGCAGGGCGCGATCAGGATGGATGGCGCATTGGGCAGCCTACAGAAAATGTGATCGTCCGCAACTGCATTTTCAGGTCGAAAGCTAATGGACTTTGTATCGGCAGCGAAATGTCGGCCGGGGTGCGCAATGTTTATATGTACAATGTGCTGATCAAAAAATGCCTGAGCGCCATCTACTTTAAGTCCAACCTTGACAGAGGCGGCTTTATTGAAAATATCCATGTGCATAATGTACAATGCGATACGGCACGTTCCGCGTTTATACGCTTCGAGAACAATTATTACGGCTCGCGAGGGGGACATTACCCTACCCTGTTCAACCATTTTGTAATTGAGAATGTAACCTGTAATGTATGTGGCGAAGTAGGCATTTATGCAGTTGGCGTAGATGGCAATCCACTAAAAAACATCAGCCTGAAAAATGTGACCATACTAAAAGTACCAAGAGCGGAAGTTATTTACAATGCAGAAAACTTAACTTACGACAAGGTATTAATCAACCGCGTTATGCTGGCAAAACCGAAAAATACGGATGTAATTATGCTGCATACGGATTGATTCCTTCCTACCTTCGTTTAGCGCAAGTCTTGCGAATTGGATTGTGTAATGGATGACTTGTGCTTCTTCAAATAAAGAATCCGCTTAGGCACAAGTCTCCTATGCTCTGTCTACCCACAAGACTTGCGCTAAAAGAGGGCCACGCTTTTTGATCTATTAAAAGACTCATCCTAATGAACTATAATACTCATAGTTTGAGTAGTATGTGCGCTAAAATACCCCAGTGCATCATTGTTAAAGTTTGATGGCGGATTTGATGGTGTTATACCACCGCCGGGACCATTATTTTGTTGCTGGCTCAGGCTGAACCAGTATTTGTAAACATTCTCATCAATGCATTGCATCTCTACCGTGGCAGTATCCTTAAGATGAATATCCGAACCCGTTTCAAACAGATCTTCGCGCACATAGCGGCCATTGGTAAAGCTATCGTCATTAGTGAAAATGGTGCCCGCCTGCTGGCTGTTTACATATAATATAAAACGATACTGATTAGCTATGTTAGGTGGGTCCTGGTAATTAACTGTTATGGTATACAGGTTATTATTGCTTAAAATCTGCTTTTTGTCGGTTAATGAATCAAGCGGCACAGGATAAGGCATGGTAGAACTGGCAGTATAGATTTTACCACCAGTTTTTACGGTTAGCGTATACGTTTCACCATATAGGCCCTTTAGCGGATAAGTGGCATAAATACCTGCCGGGCCTTCGGTTAAGTTATATACATCGCCAATACTATCAGTAATAGTAACAATAGCTCCGCTTACAGTTGGAAAAACATTAGTGCTGGTAAAAGGTACCGACTTAGTGATAGATACAAACTGTGGCCCCAACACATCAGTTAAATTACCTTCAATCACTAGTTGCGGGGCCGCATTATTCACTTTAATATTAATAACCTTTTGGCAAGATGTAGCCGCAATTAAAATTATTGCCGCTAGTATAATGGTGTATCTAAATTTTATTTGCTGCATCGTTATTAAAATTTAAAGTTCCAGGTAACTGATGGCACTCGACCGAAAAGACTGGTTTCAACAGCTTCGGTTGTGCCGGGATTAGTTTTACTATCGCGGAAGGTTATAGTATACGGATTCCGGTGGTTATAAACATTGTAGATGCCGAATGTCCAGCTTGAATGATATTTTTTATGCGGCTTACCCTCGAGTGTCGCCCCAATATCAAGCCGGTTGTTTGATGGCTCTCGTTCACCATTCCGCTCCGAATAATAAAAGGTTGTCATATCGCCAATTGCATATTTACCATTAGGGTAGGTAACCGCATTACCTGTACCATAAACGAAGGTACCCGAGAATGACCAACGCTTAGTAAGCTGATAAATACCAACTGCAGATATATCATGTGTACGATCCTGCGTTGCCGGGAAGTAATTGCCATCGTTTATAGCAGCAAACTTGCGCTCGGTGCGCGAGAGCGTGTATCCTAACCAACCATTAAACCGGCCGTATTTCTTCTTCATATAAAATTCAATGCCATAAGCCCTGCCTGTGCCATATACCAGTTGCGATTCCACATTCTGGTTAAGAATGAGCTGCGCGCCATCTTTATAATCTATTTGGTTTTGCAGCCATTTATAATACACCTCCGTTGAGAACTCGAAAACATTTTCGTCAAAATTCCTGAAATATCCGGTTGATACCTGATCGGCAATTTCGGGTTTAATGTTGTTGCTGCTCATTGCATACAGGTCAGTTGGCGTACTGCTGCTGGAGTTGCTGAGGATGTGAATATTCTGCGTATTGCGATTATAAGATGCTTTGACAGATGTTTGATCGCTTAAACTGTAACTTGCCGAAAGCCGGGGCTCCAGGTAAAAATAATCTTTTACCACCTGGCCAGAGTTATAAGTTTTGGAGGTAACAATATTGCCATTAGCATCATAAGTACTAAAAGTACCGGGGCCAAATATTAATATACCGCTAAAACGCGCACCATATAAAATATTTAATTTACTGTTTACCTGCCATTCATCGCTAATGTAGGCTGCAGTTTCCAGCCCATAGCGCCGTTGAATGGTTTCATCATTAAAGCTTGAGTTATTATCAGAGGTAAGGCTACCCGGTGCAAGGCTATGGTGCAATGCATCGATACCGAATTTTAAAGAATGGTTGCTGTTTATATAATATTGAAAATCCTCTTTTAGATCGAGATCGGTTATTTGTGAAACGGCGGTAAAGTTATTCCCCGGCAAATAACTTTGTATAACGTAGTTATAATTGCTGTAGATAAGCGACGTGTTTGAAAACAGCTTACTATTGAACAAATGATTAAAGCGCAAAGTACCTGTAGAGTTACCCCAATTGGTGCCAAAAGTGCTTTTTAATCCAAGAACATCTTTGCCAAAGTAGCCTGAAAGGTAGATGGCATTTTTATCATCAAAATGATAATTGGCTTTGGCATTAAGATCGTAAAAATAAAGCTGGCTACCTTTTACGGTAGTATCAGATGATAATTTTAAAAATGCATCGATATAAGTACGCCGGGCGCTGATCATGAACGAGCCTTTGTCCTGCACTATGGGGCCTTCTATTTTCAAGCGCGACGAGATAAGGCCGATACCTCCCTCCATCACATATTCCTTGTTATTTCCCTCATCCATCTTAATATCAAGCACTGATGATAAACGACCGCCATATTGCGCAGGCATACCGCCTTTGTACAGGCTTACGTCTTTTATAGCGTCTGAGTTAAAGGTAGAGAAAAAACCAAAAAGGTGTGAAGCGTTGTAAACCGTGGCTTCATCAAGCAAGATGAGATTCTGATCAGATGCACCGCCGCGTACATAGAAGCCCGTATTACCCTCGCTTGCAGATTTAACACCGGGTATGAGTGATATAGTTTTTAAAATATCGCGCTCGCCCAGCAAAACAGGTACGTTGTTTATCTGGGTCATGTTCAGCTTTTCGACACCCATTTGTGCCGAGCGTACATTATCATTATTCGGTTTGTTTGCACTTATTACTACCTCCGAAAGGTCTGACTTTGGGTTGAGTGCCATATCTAAAACCAAATCTTTATGCAAGCTCACCTTTCGTGAAACTGATTCATAGCCTATATAACTGATCTGTATCGTATAATCCCCGGCAGGTGCCGAAAGTGAATAAAAGCCGTAGCTATTGCTTGCAGCACCATTCTGCGAAAGTTCCTGTATGCGTATTGTGGCGCCGATTAATACTTCGCCGGTGGCAGCATCTTTAACATTGCCGCTTATAGTAAATCTTTTTTGAGCGAAAGAGGGAATAGCCGATAATAGAAATAAGATACTTAAAAGTATTTTAAACAGAGGCTTATTAAAAAGGGGAAACAGGTTATACAACTTTAGCATTGCTGGGCTTAAAGATATAATATTCCTGTATTAAAATACCTAATAATATAAAATGAAAAGGTGTCATGCTTTAGCATAACACCCCTCTTTTGTACTTTTTTAATTTTATTAGGTGTAGGCCCTATCTTTTTTACCTTCCATCCAGTTTACAAAGGCGCGGTTCACTACTTTGTTGCCACCGGGGGTTGGGTAATCGCCGCTAAAATACCAGTCGCCGATATGATCAGGGCAGGCTTTATGCAGGTTATCCAGTGTTTGGTAGATCACCTGTACTTGTGCATTGGTCTTTTCGGGCGTAATAATTTTGGCTATACGATCGGATATTTCCTGATCGGTAAATGGCTCATAAATAGCCTTTACATAGTTCACCACTTCTTCTTTAGGCAGCTTTGCGCTGTCTTTACATTGCTGGTAAACTTTAAGTATAATATCTTCTTTTTTCGCTTCCTTTAAAAGGCTGATGGCTGCCTCAAAAGCAACAAACTCGCCCATGCGCGACATATCAATGCCGTAGCAATCAGGGAAACGTATTTGCGGTGCTGATGATACTACCACAATTTTTTTAGGGCCTAAACGGTCCAGTATTTTTAATATGCTTTGTTTAAGCGTAGTACCGCGAACAATGGAGTCATCCAATACAACCAGTGTATCATCGCCATTTTTTATGAGGCCGTAGGTGGTATCATAAACGTGGGCAACCATTTCGCTGCGGTCAGCATCCTGGGTAATGAACGTACGCAGTTTAACATCTTTTATAGCAATCTTCTCTACACGCGGTGCCATACAAAGCACTTCCATCAATTCTTCTTCGCTTATTTTATCTTCACGGTTCAATAAACGATCGCGCTGATATTTTTTGATGTATTTATGCACCCCCTCAACCATGCCATAAAAGGCAACTTCGGCTGTATTGGGGATGTAAGAGAATACGGTATTTTTCACATCGTTATTCACAGCATCCAATATTTGCGGGCAAAGCAGCCTGCCTAATTGTTTACGCTCACGATAAATAGAAGCATCGCTGCCGCGCGAAAAATAGATACGCTCAAATGAACATGCTTTCTTTTCCTGCGGCTCGCTGAACATATCTTCAGATATCTTGCCGTTCTTTTTAACGATCAGCGCATGACCAGGTTTTATTTCCCTTATCTCGCCAATAGGTATATTAAACGCTGTTTGTATTGCAGGGCGCTCTGAAGCTGCCACCACAATTTCATCGTTATAGTAATAATAAGCAGGCCTGATACCAACCGGGTCGCGCATTACAAATGCATCACCATGACCTAAAATACCAGCTATGGTATAGCCGCCATCCCAGTTCTTGGCTGATTTACGCAGTATTTTGGCGACATCCATATCATTGGCTATCAGCTTGCTGATTTCCATATTATCGTCAAGCCCTTCCCTTTTATACTGGTCAAAAAGACCTTGATTTTCGGTATCAATAAAATGTCCGATCTTTTCAAGCACCGTTACCGTATCGGCTTTTTCTTTGGGGTGCTGGCCCAGATCATAAAGCTGTTGCAGTAGCTCATCAACATTGGTCATATTAAAGTTACCGGCAATAACCAGGTTACGGGTCATCCAGTTATTTTGCCTTAAAAAAGGGTGACAGTTCTCGATACTGTTTTTGCCATGTGTACCATAACGCAAATGGCCCAATAAAACTTCGCCGGTAAAGCTTACGTTTTGCTTGAGCCATTCAGCATCGGCCATTCTTTCCGGCGTCTCCTTTTCAATTTCTGCAAACTTTTTCTGGATATACTCAAAAATATCGGCCACTGCATTTGATGCCATTGATCGGTGTCGGCTGATATAGCGTTTACCGGGTTCAACGTCCAATTTAATAGTAGCAACCCCGGCACCATCCTGGCCACGGTTGTGTTGCTTTTCCATTAAAAGATACAGCTTATTTATGCCGTACAGCGCAGTGCCGTACTTTTTTTGATAAAAAGAGAGTGGTTTAAGAAGGCGAATAAATGCCACACCGCACTCATGTTTAATCTGATCGCTCATGATTTGTAATGAGGCGCAAAGGTAAGATATTAAGTTTAATTTAAGCTAAAAGGCTTGTCATTAAATTGTATTAAATGAGTGTTATTTAAAGATCAATTCAAAAAATATGAAATAAAAAAAGGTGGCTGTTTGTGAGCCACCTTTTTTATTAGTTTATAAATTAATTAATGATCCCATTTAAGGCCATCAACATTAAATTCCATTTCCTTTAATCCACTTTCATAGAATTCTGCTTGCACAATCATCTTTTTTGCTTTTTTTACATCAGCAATAAATTTCTTTGGTGCCTCAATAAACAACACTGTTGAGCTTCCGTCAGAAGGTTCTGAACCTTGAAATTTAATTGCCGGATCATTATCAAACCTTACGTTGATCGCGCAACCATCTGATACATCACAAATAAACTGACCTTTATCAATTGATAATATAATCTCGTTTTTCCCTGCTTTGTTTCTAATGATAGCTGCGGCAGTTGAGCCACCTTCATAAGGGGCATCAAAGTTTAATTTGTTTAATGAAGTTACTGTAGCCTGGTAGGTTAATTTTGACGTCATTTTGTCTGTATCAGCCAAGTAAGTCCAGATTTTAGAAGAATCAACAGCAGCTGTGCTTTTAGTAGTGGTAGTTGTGGTTGTAGCTGTTGTACTTTTTGTGGTGTCTCCAGTGTTAGATTTTTGATTTGAATTACAAGATACAATTGAGGCTGCGCCTAATAAAATTAGTAGTTTTTTCATGATTTGTTTTAAGTTGTGCACTAAAGATAATATGCCCTTATCATTTAAGAAAATAATTTTAAATAATATTTTCTTAAAATTATATAAGTACAATATTTACAGATACTTAACTATCATACCCGGGAAAACGCCTAATAATACCAACAATAGAGATATAATAACCGATAAGATCAATAAATTATAGGAATTATTACGAGGGTTAGCAATATTA
>Ga0302300_1000434_pt1 | contig 29514 bp, 17 predicted proteins | sample III_Palsa_E1_1_FD_198756 | JGI IMG/M metagenome (GOLD analysis project Ga0302300, IMG submission 198756) | Peat permafrost microbial communities from Stordalen Mire near Abisko, Sweden - III_Palsa_E1_1 | ecosystem: Environmental > Terrestrial > Soil > Palsa > Peat permafrost | place: Sweden...
TGTTACTGCTGTGACCAGGGACTCACATAGGGTGCCTTTTGTGACCAGGGTCACAGTAGTACCAGCCTTCGGCTAACGCAGTGTACATGTATAATCTGTGGATGAGTCACGAAGTACTGTGTATGGAATGTAAATTATAATGTTAGTAGTTGAAGGTTAACCAAGTTAAACTTTTGTTTCACCACATGGAATCTGTGTAAAGCACAGCTATGGCTCTCTCAGTATACCTTCGGTAAACCGAACCGAAGATATGTCCTATGGAGAAAATACTCTAAAGAGAAATGGCTACACCACAGGTTGGTCTCAATTGACAGCTTAACCATGAGATAAGCTACGGTAAACAACTAACCACGACTATTTTGTAATTGTATCAGTATAATTAAATAATTACCATTGTAAACATATTGGTAGAATTACAGTATGTCCGTGGTAAGTTGCCTACACGGATTTATGTATTTCATACTCGTATATTTTAAGATAGATTTTATAATTATACGAGTATGAAATACATAAATCCGTGTAGGCAACTAACCACAATGTTCATGTACTTATATGTGTATATTATGTATATAGTATATGAATAATAACAAATAATACTACATAATATTCGTGGATAATTACTTAGTACAGCTTTTTCGCTTTCAGATATTTTCTCTGTCGGATGTTTTCTCCCTCAGGTGTATACCTTCGGTAAATCGAAGGTATACTGAGAGAGCCATAGCTGTGCTTTACACGGATATTATGTAACTTTATTAGTATTTGCGATGATGAGAGAAGAAAGAACAAAAGAAGAGAAATAATAATTGTGTATAACTAAGTAGTTAGTGGTAACAACTACATAAAATACGTGTAAACCAAAGGTTGGTCCTGCTCTGAAGTGGGACATCAACTGAGAGATGAGCTGCGCTAAACAACTATCCACGATAATTATGTAATTATATGTATATAATATGTTAATGTAAATTGTTACTATTACTGGTAGTTACATAATTATTGTGGTTAGTTGCCTACACAGATATTATGTAATTGTACTCGTATATTTAAGGAGAAGGAAGGAGAGAAGGAAGGAATAAAGAAGAGAAGTAGAGATATTAATTGTATAGATAAGTATATAGTAGTAACGATTACATAATATCTACGCTAAACAACTATTCACAATAATCATGAGAATACGCTAGTAGGATCTAAATAATTGTAAATGTAATATTATGTAACTTAAATAATATAAGTTTCAATATAATTTCTTGTTGTTTTGATATTTTGATGTTTTTAACATGGTGTGAAAAACAATAGTTTAATATCTTTACGGTACAAAAACTATTGTAATGGATATTACAATAGTAACTTGTTAGTATATGTATGATTAAGAGGATATATAAATATTCATATATTCTTTTAATCAATGAGTATATTGGTGTGTAAGGTTAAATAGTTTAACCTAATGACATAATGTTAATATAATTATGTATATACAAATACATAAATGTTGTATTGAAACTACTACTTTGAAAATACGTGAAATAATGTAATCGACAAAATACAATCCATAATAATGACCATTATTATGTAATAATACTCCTCTACTCATAATACGTGTTAACATTTATGTTATTTCGAATATCGTATATAATTTAACAATATACATATATGTATATTGCAACAATTCTTAACTTTACTATTTTCTTTACTGAAACAAGCATATCCCATCCTTGTTACAAATAAAATACATCTTAACATAGTTTCCAAGAAACTATAATACTAATTATATGTGTAATTTTTAATATGAGTAGATGTGAATAGATATAAATATGTATGAACATCATAGTAGTATTTTATAACTATATATGATCATCATAATAGTGTTTTACAAATTGGTAAGATTATATATTTACAACTTAAAGTTGTATATGTTTTGTAACCTTACATTAATAATGTATTTGACCATGACTCAATGGCATGTACTTTGTTACTTCTATATTGTACCAATAATGGATAGTTATTGATATCATTCGTGTAGTATGGTGATAATAACATACCCAACCTGTCATGGCGGTATATCAAAATGAACTTAACAAGATTATCTATTTGTTGTCTCTTGTCACCTTGTGGTAATGCTCTATTACAGTATAATAAATGGTAAATTGTACCATCGTTAATATTAATATTAGTATTGGCTATTAAAAACTTAACAACATCATAATGTTTACAGCTGATGTATGTCGATTTGAAATATTTTTGGTTTGGATGAAAAATACATTATATTAAATTTTACCTGTAACTTCAAAGTAGGATAAGATAAACATTTAGTACTTATTAAATGTAAAGCCATTTTACATTAAAATATTGTATTGAGTACACAATAGTGTATAGTTGGATATTAATCATCTCTAAATTTATGGATAAAATTTGGTTTGATGTATTTTTGGTTTGGTTTGAAAATATGTCAAAGCGATAAGTGAAGCGGAAAAGCCAGCCTGTGGCAAACCAAGATTTACCTGTAAATTCAAAGGTACTTAACACTCCATTATACAATGCAGAGTACTCAATACTCATTTTAGTATAAAAAGGTTTTATACTTATTAAACATTACAACCGTATGTTATCTTACTTTAAAATTACAGTTAAATCTTGGTTTGCCACATTTTTGGTGAAACCAAACAAAAATTGTTCGATGTAATCGCTTCCCTTTCAGTATGCCTGTTAAGTGGTCTATCTTCGGTGTGTCAGACACATTTCTCTCTAGAGAAAGAGAGGCTTTGCTTTGGAGCAGATTACCTTCGGTTTACAGAACTTCTTTGTAATTATAATTATATAAAATTACAACAATTACAACAATTTAAGGTATAGTTACATAAAATACGTTTAAACCAAAGGTTGGTCCCAACTGAGAGATGAGCTGCGCTAAACAACTATCCACCCTCATCATGTGGTTACATGAGTATGACCAAGTAGTTACTTATAACATTACATAATTATTGTGGATAGTTGTTTGCACAGATATTATATAATTATACTTTTATGAGATACTAGTAATATTGTAATTACAACAATAAAAGAGATAACCATACAGTTAAATTATTAATATGATAGATACCAATGTAATTATACAGATTACATCTGATATATTTTAACACATTTACTGTCAATATTTATTATCTGAATGTTAAAATAACGTAATATGTATCCAATACACATTTACTTAATTATTACAAGTTATATTGTGTGTTACGATTTTAACTTATGTAGTTATTATATTACCACAATGTTATCTCTGTTATTTACAAGAATATGGAAACTGTTATTGTTTGATACAAATGCAATTACATAATATCCGTGTAAGCAACTGACCATAATAATCTTGTCACTATATATTATATATTATAATAATGTAACTAGAGATTGTTACTGACCATTACATAATATTTGTGGTTAGTTGTCTACACATATATATTAGCCTTTTGGCAAAGCCATTTCTCTTTAGAGCATACCTTCGGTTTGTGAGACTTAGTCTTTCCGCTAACGCTTATCACAAGCAACCTGCTTTTTTTCCACTACGTTTAGCGTAGCTCTTTCTCTTTCAGATATACCTTCGGTTTATCGCTTCGCTTACCGCTTATGTAACTATACTAATATATGTAATGATAGTCAAGAGAAGGAAAAGGTTAGTGAGAATGAAAGAATTAATGTTCACTACAATAAAGTATTCATTATAGCATGATATATGTATATACACATTAAATAATAATGATGATATTCATACTACAACAGTATTGTTGCTCCACACATATTTTGTTATTGTGATAAAACTAGTTATACCCGTAATTACAAATACATACAGTTTAATTTAGTATAGAATGGTTCTATACTTATTACATATTAAAAAGTTTTTATACCTGTCATGTTTGCAAGTAAAACAAAAATGTTTGGTTTTGACCAAAAAATACACTATACCAAAAATTACATGTAAAGTTAGAAGTATGTAATATTTCACCGTAATATATAGTGAGTATAAAATAATTTTATACTAAAATAGTGTGTTGAATGCACTATAATATATGATAGGGTATTAGTATAGTTTAAATTTACAGGTAAAATTTGTTTTGACATAATTTTGGTTTTGGTGAGAAATATGTCAAAACAAATTTTACCTGTAAATTTAAAGGTATATAATATACAGCTATAACATATAGTGAGTATAAAACCATTTTATACTAAAATGATGTATTGAATACACTATGATATATGGTGGAATATTAATATAGTATAACTTTACATGTAGTTTTTGGTATAGTGTATTTTTTTGGTCAAAACCAAATGTTTTTGTTTTACTTGTAAAGCTATTAATGGTGTACAATGTTATTGTTTGAATAACTTAACAATAATCCATACAATAGTGTCTACAGTGATATATTGTTGTTAAGTTATTTTCATGCATCGGGGTAAAAATTTGTATGCAGATCTATAATATAATGTTTTATATACAACACATTATATTGTTATGTGAATATTTTACATTTATATATTAATATCATGTTGGGGCTACAGAAACCCAATCTTTCCTCTCTTCATACGACTAAAAGTCACAGCGGTTACAATTTGTTCTAATTAACAATACATAAGTACTCATACCACAAATTACATAGTAAACAAAAAAGATCAGCGCAGCCGACCTTAACCAAAAGATATTGTAATTGTACAGTTTTATAACTAGTATAGATTTTCAACCATACAATTGTATAATTAATAAAGTTACAACATACACAATAATTTAAATCATACAATAAACTTATTCACATAATAAAATATTAACAAATATAATAACAAAAATTAAAGTATAATCTCATGCAATCTATGTATTCAACTGACCACGACCATTATGTAGTCATGTAAGTACAAACCGAAGATAAGATGTGTTGAATAAACAACTACTTATATAATGATACTCATAGTACTACATAATGGTCGTGGTGTTTTTGCCTCCGCTGCGCTTGTCGCTTGTCACTACGTTTGTCGCTTGTCACTGATATTACGTAATTGTACTAGTATAAAACAAGAATAACAATGTAATTACACTCTAAATTTTGTTATTCGTTGTTTAATATTATACTGTAATATGTATCCAATACATATTTTGTTTTCGTTACAGTTGTAGTAAAAAAGATACAATTTAATTTAATGTAATATGGTTCCATACTCATTATGCACTAAGGGGTCTCTATACTTTACTATTTACCAGTCAAAGCGATAAGCGAAGAGGAAAAGCTATACTCTAAAGAGAGAGATGCCTCTGACAAAGCAAAGCTGGACTTCGTCAAACCGAAGGTCGGTTCTTCTCTGGTCTGGTCTGGTTTGAAGTGTGAAATGAAGTGGGAAAATCAAATGACAGTTATCCTGCGGAAATAACTATGACATCAACTGATCTGTCAGTTGGGAGCTATCAGCTCAACTATGAGATGGGCTTTACCAAACGATTTTTGTTTGGTTTTCACCAAAAATATGGCAAACAAATATTTACCTGTAAATTTAAAGGTAGTTGATATGTAAATATATGTTATAGTGTATTCAATACACTAATTTTAATATATCATTGTTATCATGATCACTAAACATTATAATAGTATATTATATACTGTTAAAATTACAGGTAAATAATGGTTTGCCGCAGGCTAGCTTTTCCGCTTCACTTATCGCTTTGACATATTTTTGGTACGAACAAAAAAATACATCATGCCGAAAATTACCTGCAAAATTAAAGGTAAGTACTGTTTTACTATATAGTGTATTCAGTATATTATTTTGGTATAAAACTATTTTATACTCATTAACCGTTATAACTGTATACTATCTTACTTTAAAATTACAGGTAACCTTTGGTATAATATATTTTTGGTAAAAAGTAAACAAAGCTTGTTTGGCGCAGCCATTGCTCCCTTAGTATACCTTCGATTTGACGAAGTCATTTCTCTTTGGCGAAGCCTTTCTCTCTGAGGCATACCTGCGGTTTGAGTATAGCTTTGCTTTGCCAGAGGCATCTCTCTCTTTAGACTATAGCTTTTCCTCTTCGCTTATCGCTTTGACTGGTAAATAGTAAAGTATAAAAACCCCTTAATATGTAATGAGTACAGAACTATCCTATACTAAATTAAATTGTATCTTTGTTATTACAAGTATTATGCATACCACCTTCGTTTTTAATTGTTATGTAATAGTAACGTTATTACATTATATTTTGTATCTCATAGATACAAAGAGGTAGTGGAATTAACTTAAAATATGTTTACAATATGGTGTGTTGTGATGATTACGTTACTTGTTTCGACAGGGAAAAGAAGGGTGAAATAAGTAGCTGAACTTCACATCCATATTCTCAATTTTGACAACAATAATAATAACTCTTATTGTCATAATCTTTATTTATCGTATGTAGCATAATATACCGCTTTGTAAACAAATAAGATTATAAGTCAAAAATGTATATGTCTCAGAGGCAGTTATTCTAATAATGTTTTATCTTACTTACTTTATGACAACAACAATATTACATGTTTAATATTTTATATTCTCTTACCTTCCCCATATTAAAATATTTTTGTATATGAGGATTAATCCAAGCGTTTACCATTGTAATAAACACTAAACACTTGTTGGTAGACAATGAAAACAAAAATTGTATCGTCTACCATATACACGATGTAAATGTTATTATGCATACAATACAACATAAACCAATTTGAAATATTAAACTATGTATTAATAACATCCACATGTTTAATCTCGTTATATTTTACACTAAATTAAGATTGTATCATTACATAGTGTAATGATTAAGTATTTAGTTAATGTATTAATACACTACACCTAATATCTGTAAAAATTATTGTGTTTTTGTATTTTTAGATGTCTGTCACCCATAATAACATTGCTAGATTGTTTTGTTACAATGTTGTGTTAACTACAATAAGAAAATAGTAATAAAACAAGATACTATGATATAAAAAAGAGATTAATCAGGTTAATCTTAATCATCAACATTACAACACTATACAATGTTATATTTAACAATATCTCAACTATGCAAGTATATAATTAACATACTAATTTGTGTTATACATTATCCTCCTTGTTTATACAATAAATTATTAACGGTAACATTTATACTAATGTAATTTAAAGTACAATTTCATAATATTCATGTAAAGCGCTGCGCTTGTCGCAGCTAACCTTCGGTAAACAATTAACCACGATAATTATGTAATGGTACAAATATAATTACCTATTTATTATAACTTACCTTTGGTTCATACTTATATGGTCACATGAGTATTGTGGTTAATTGTTTACCGAAGGTTAGCTACGACAAGCGCAGCGCTTTACACGGATATTATGAAATTGTACTTATATATTTGAGTGTGTGCATGTAACTAAAGGAGTGAAAATGTTAGTGAGAATAGAAAAATACTATTCAGTATGATAAATATATGTTAATTAACTAATAACGTATAACACTTGTATATTACGTTACTTTAAAATTACAGGTATTTCTTGGTATGATGTATTTTTAAACTAAAAATACATCATACCAAGAAATACCTGTAAAGATAAAGGTAAGCGTTATAACACTATACAGTATAGTGTGTTCAATACTTTATTTTCGTATAAAACCTTTTTATACTTACTATAATATATAGTGAAATAATACCTTAATTTAAGTTTACGGGTATTTCTTGGTATGATGTATTTTTAAACCAAAAATATGTCAAAGCGATAAGTGAAGCGGAAAAGCTAGCCTGCGGCAAACCAAATTTTACCTGTAAATTCGAAGGTACTTATTACTCCACTATACAGTATAGTGTATTCAATACTTTATTTTCGTATAAAATCTTTTATACTCATTATAATGTATCAGTATATTATCTTACTTTAAATTTACACAATAAATTATTAACTATAGTAATAACATACAACAATAACAAAAATTTAACATATGGCTACATAAAATATGTGTAAACAGTCAATCATAAATATTACGTTATTAGTATTACTACATGATAATAGTGGTGAATTTGCCCACACGAATATTAGCCTTTTGTGAGACTTAGTCTCACAAACAGCCTACTTTTTCGCTTTGCTTAGCGTAGCTCATCTCTCAATTGATGTCCCACTTCATTTCCCACTTCATTTCCCACTTCAGATCAGAGCAGGACCAACCTTTGACTTACCGCTTATGTAATTGTCTGCGATTTCGACTTATATCTTTGTATAATTACATGAAATACTTGTAAGTCGAAGGTAAAACTGCAATAAACAACTAACCATAATATTGTAATTGTACCAACATATAGTTTGGTGTGACTATATAATTATCGTGATTAGTTGTTTGGCGCAGTTTTTCACAACTGCTTCCATAGTTCAACTGTCAGGATAACTGTCCCTGAGGTATGTATACCTTCAATTTACATATACATTATGTAATTGCATTAACTCATATGTAGTAAATTATAGGGTACTAATTGTATACTTATTAGATAAGTATCTCACTAATATAACAATTTGCTTGAACTAACAACCAAATAAAGTATTGAGTAAGTAGATGAGATGTCAAAAGTTAAACAATATTAATTGTATATACATAAATTAAGATTACAAGTAATTAAACTCTAACAATGTAACTCATGACAGTAGTATGTAACATATATTACATATAATGTTACATACTATTTGTTTGATGAAAACATAAATATGTTATTAAAGTAGTGTTAGTTGAATAAGATTGGTTGTGCTAATCTTCATTGGTAGTAAATGCATATGTATAGTGTATATTACTAATATTTTAGATATACAATATTTTAGATATACAATATTTTAGATATACAATATTTTAGATATACAATATTTTAGATATACAATATTTTAGATATACAATATTTTAGATATACAATATTTTAGATATACAATATTTATCACATGTTAAATAATTAATACTATGTCAAACAATTAAATTAACAAATACATGGTTACACAGTAAAATATGTAACGATACTATACAAGAATATTAATTACTGTTTTTAGTGTAATTACATAGGCGAAGCTACGTGTAATCAACTAACCACTAATATTATGTGAATGCTTCATACATGTTATAGTAATAGCTACTTACTTACACTATTGTATAGTTACAAAAACATAAGTGTATATATTTTGGTATCACAACAATATTTTGCTATAATAGTAACATTGCTGATGTTAACAGGATTAAGTTAATTTAAAATTAACTTTACTACAATGTGAGATTATGGTTATTATAACCAATTGTGACTATAACTGTATGTGCCGGTTTTGATATGAGAACAAAAATATGTCAAGTATATTTGGCGATTTTCTTAAACGCAAAATTATTTACAAACATGTCAACAAAATAAAAACAAAGTTTACATTACGACTACATATTTTTAACTATTGTTAAGTTTAAGAAAATCGCCAAATATACTTGACATATTTTGTTAGAATAATACAATTATTTATACGTATAACTGAGTTATGTAGATATTCACTCATTATGAATTTTAATTCTTGTCTTCTACCACATTCTTCCCTCCTCTTTCCACTCTATCAATACTCATATCATCACAAAATAACCGTGGTTAGTTGTTTAGTGCTTGCCACTACGTTTGGCATAGCCATTTCTCCTTCAGGTATACCTTCGGTTTGTCGCTTGTCGCAGCTCATCTCATAGTTCAAACATGTCATAATTGATATATTAGTTGAGAGCCATCAATTGATGTTACAGTTGAACTATCACTTGATTTCCCATTTCATCTCATAGTTGAGATGTCACTTCATCTCACACTTCATCTCACACTTCATCTCACACTTCATCTCACACTTCAGACCAGACCAGACCAGAGAAGGACCAACCTTCGGTTTGCATGGATATTATGCAGTTGCATTTGTATTATACTAATAATAATAATAATTACAACAACTACTAAATTATAACGATTATAACAACTATAATAATTATTACACTGACGATCATTAATTTTGATATTTACAACAAAGTTACTATATTTTTGCAATTCTTGGGATTGCAAGCTGGACCATTACCTCACTTAACATATGTATATTCTATCATCTAGGGATTTCAAAACTTGTATAATTTAGTAGCTTTGTAGTTATGATAGTATGTAAGAATCTTTGTTACACTCTATTATTTTTACTACACATTTACATATGGTGTAGTGTATACCATAAATTTGCTTTACATAAATAAAATTTAGGTAAGTTTTAACATATACAAAACTATGATATATGTGAATGTGTGATTTTGTAGTCTATTATCCTTTGGATTGTATTTTCTGGTTTAATTACCTAAAGTAGTTAAACATAACAAATGATATTATACCAATGTTTACTCTGTAACTATTCATTATTAATATTACATAACACAGTCTTATATTAAAACAATAACTATCGTAGTATATACGGATAATATATTAATATACTTACTCATGACAATAAAAGTATTAAAAATATCAGATATAAATTATAGAAGAGTATATGGGTGAGGAGAGGAAGGAAAAGAGTGTGAAATGAATGAATCACCGGATGAATAGTTGTGTATACATTAAGTATTAATATGTTGGTAATTACACTAAAATTTACACTACTTACAGTATGCTTTTACACTAAAATTAAGTATTGAATACACTATAATGTATAGTGGAGTATTAAGTACTTTTAACTTTACAGGTGAAAACTTGTCTCTGACATACTTTTAAACCATACCAAAAATATGTCAGAGACAAGTTTTCACCTGTATTTTTAAAGTATACCAATATATAGTTATATGGTGTAGTGAGTATAAATAATTTTACACTCAGGAATATGTTTACATACACTATATTATATTGTGTTACTTTAATTTTACAGGTTGATATCTTGTCTCTGACATATTTTTGGTATGGTTTAAAAATACATCATACTAAAAATTACATTACAAATATTAAAAGATATAGTTATGACTATCTACATGTGTTTAGTTATGTTTGTTAGATAACAATTCTGAATTGTTATTACATCACCCCACCCCCCTCTACACAAGAATAGTGTTAATTATTATAGACAATAATGGTTGTTGGTAATTAGTCAATGTTTTCTAGGTATGAAATACTTGTTTACCATGATTAAACAATTGTGTCTCCTTGAGGTTACCATTTGAATTGTACTCTTCCCATGATCCATGTTTTTCATCCTGTTCATACTGACCCTGACATAAAATATTTTTATTATTATACCAGGTTATCCATGACCCGTATCTCTTCCCGTTTTCATAATAACCTTTGGTAAAGAAACTTCCACCATGCCACTCCTCATATAATCCATGTTTGCAATTGTTATTATAATAACATCTACTTTCGAGTTTTCCATCATAATTCCATGTTAAATGTAATCCTGTTCTCTTGTTATTATCATAATAACCTTTAGTGTACAATTTACCGTTAGTATACCATTGCTTCCATAAACCTTGTTTACCTCCTCTAGTTTCAAACATTTCTGTGTTGATGTATAAGTTAATTAGATGACTTACATCATATTTATTATCCTCATCATTGTCATTATGTTCATTTCTATCAACTTGATCATACCATACATATTCAAAGGATGTTTCTTGTCTGGTACCATCTAGTTCATAGTAATTAATTAATTCTTTACTTCCATTACTATTGTTAGTTACTGCCAACATGTTAATATAATAAACCTTACTATCATGAACATTGGTTGACAACTGGTCAATTCCGATGACTACATCCTGGTTACGTTCTAGCCACGCATTAATAAATGTGGTATTATCACGAAACTGTTGGGGTAAAAAATCATAAGGACAATAAGACAAGATTTTATACTTGAGATCATAGTTGATCATATCATTATAAATAATATGACGAAACTTAGTCCAATTACCAAATAGTTGTTCCAGACAATAGTCAAAGTAAATATCGTCTTCTAAGTAATTAGATAAGGTTAAACACTGTATTAAAAGATTAATATCGCCAATAGGTGATAATTTATTATCACCGATAACTATAGATATATAGTTATCGAAAGCAAACTGGTACACATCAGGTATGGGAATAACAATTGGATCCACATCGCGATTAGCGCAATTACTATTATTAATATCAACCAACAAATCTTTTATTAGCTTGGAAGTAATATCACTATTGTATTGTACGATGGTAGGTTTACCATTGATACAAACACACACTGATGACATTTTGCTAGTACGTGGTGGATAATATCAATATTATATATATTTATATAGTGATAAAACATTTGTAGTTTATATTGTGTGTTAATGTAACAAATACATATACAACTTTATCATCAAAATAATAACATACACCAATATAACATACAAGAGTGTAAATAATATAATTTAGTATAATAACTTAATTATCGTGGATAATTAAAAACACAAATATATCGTAATTGTAATAGCATAATCAAATAATTATACACTACTATTGTGGATTTATATCATATTTAATTACACCAATATTCACTTCTTCTCATCCTTTCCCACTCTTCCAGTGAGATCCATGTAATAATTTACATTACATAAACATACAAATAATGTAAAATATGTGTATGTGACTACACACATATTATGTAGTTGCAACAATATATTTTAATGAGAATAAAGAGAAAGTAAGTAAGAAATAAATGGGATGGTGTGAGGAAGGTAAAATATACGTCAAAACCACAATTAATTACATAATATTTGTGTAAGCGGTTGTGAGCTACTTGTAAACCTTAGGTTTACAAACAGGCTCACAAACAGCAAGCTGCGCTAGGCAACTAACCGCAATAATTATGTGATAATACATAAATGGATAAATAACTATTATAGTATGATATTTGTATTATCACATAATTATTGTGGTCAGTTGCCTAGCGCAGCTTGCTGTTTGTGAGCCTAAGGCTCACAACCGCTTACACAAGTATTATGTAACTGCAGTGATATAATTATAACAATGAACAGTATATATTGTATATAATACAGGTAATAACATAAATTCCAGCATTTTCTTGTTGGCGGTATCTTTGTTTATTTCTTCTTAACTACCACATCTCCATTCAATTTTGTTTAGAAAACAAGTCTAATGTACTTTTGTTTTAACCCCGTAATGTCACAGAAAAAGAGATTAAGGTCACAAGATTAAAATAAAGATGCCTTAGAAAGGTTAAAAATATAAGGTTGAGATTAAACTCTCTAAAAAATATTAATCTCAACCATGTTTAAATAAGTAACTACATAACCATACATTATAATGTAATGAACATCTTATTTTAGTATAAAATTGTTTTATACTCACTGTAATGTATAACTACATATATAATCTTACTTTAAAAGTACAGGTAATTTTTGGTATGACTTATTTCTTGTTCATACCAAAGATATGTCAGAGATAAGATTTATCCGCATTTTTAGAGGTGAGTAATATGCAAGTGTAAATGTTTAGTGAGTATAAAATGGTTTTATACTGGAAATAAGATATTGAATACAGTATAATGTATGGTTATGTAGTTACTCATTTAAACAATGTTAAATAAAAATAACTTAATTAAGAATAAATAAACAAGTATACTTGTTGGTGGTAACAGATACAGTATATGTAATAATATTGATATTCTACCAATTCTATATTTTGTTGATACTAGTTAATATACTTGATATATTAAATTTTCCAATATCAAATATCGGGATGTAAAAATTATTTATTGAATACAAGTTAAACTTGTACTTTATGGTTATAAAAATTAGGTTGTATCATAGGTTAACTATCGTTTTATATCACGTGAAATACATGTAAACCGAAGGTTGGTCCTTCTCTGGTCTGGTCTGGTCTGGTCTGAAGTGTGAAATGAAGTGTGAAATGAAGTGTGAGATGAAGTGACAGCTCAACTATGAAATCAAATGACAGTTCAACTATGACATCAACTGACAGCTCAACTATGAGATGAGCTGCGCTAAGCAATCAACCACAATAATCATATAGTTATGCAAGTATATACTAAAAATTTACCCAACTATTATCACTAATAATCACACGAACATTGTGGTTGGTTGCCTACACAGGTATTATGTGGTGAGAACAAAAGATGGAATGAGATAGGAAAAGAAGAGAAGAATATTATAAGAGAAGAATGTATATGTGTGAATATGCATAAAATGAAAATACCCATATTACTAAAATGTGGTAAAAATGTGTTCACTATCATTTAATATTAATGGGTCAGTAATAACCGATATCCCTAACATTATCTGTTACAGATCCGAATACGTAAAAGGTATAATTAATGATTTGGGGGCCAATACAATTATTGATATACCTGACAAATATGCAACTGTAATTCATAATTACATAGATCACTTAAAAAATAGTATTAATAATGGTTATGAGAGTATAAAAGACATTGATAATGTTAAATTATGTTTGTTACTAGCTACATATTTTGATGACAGCGTGTATTTTAAATATGTCGTGAAGCAAATACTTGACACGTGGTCTTACATGTTTACTATGGTATATACTGAGTTAACTTATGATATTGAGTGGTTAGTACTACTTCATTGTCCTTACGACTTTTTACCCCGTTCATTCATCACCAATAATATATTTATTCGTGCATGGGAAAAGAACAATCCACATGATACAGTAATCAACGTTAACGGTAATGAAGTTTATTACTATAATAAAGTTGGTGTTGATTATGATCAAAACAAGACATTTGCAACATATCATACTGTTAATAACAAACAAATAGGTCGTAAATTTGTCACTAGATATTATCCAAGTGGTGAACTTAAAGAACAAGCTGAATATGTGGATAATGAATTACAAGGTCTGGTAAGAGAGTGGTATATAAGTAATGGTCAACTTGAATCTGAAACTCAATATGATAATGGTGAAAGACATGGTTTACATACAGTATGGTATTACAATGGTAATATTAAAAGTAAAAGTACATATGTACATGATGAACAACATGGTATACAAATTACTTATTATTATAATGAACAATGTATAATTTCAAGTGAAATTCATTATGAGCGTGATGAACGATCTGGTCTTGCCATCTGGTGGTTTAACAATGAACAACATAGTATTCAAAGTACTGGTTCATACGTGGATTCAAAACGTCATGGATTATGGAAGTGGTGGTATGATAACCCAAATCACACACTTAAATTCACACGTGAATATAACAATGGTAGAATTATCGGTCAACAAGTTAATTATGATGAAAATGGTAATATTACCAATGTCTAATATCATCATCTTCATCATCATCTTCATCATCATCTTCATCATCATCTTCATCATCATCTTCATCATCATCTTCATCATCATCTTCATCATCATCTTCATCATCATAACAAAGTACATACATATTATTGTCAACAAAGTAATTCCTACATTATAATAATGTAAAGATATCCAATTCATTTCACAATATAGTTATATTGTGAAATGAACATTGCATAGCATAACATATAATTAATATCTTACCATAAGTTATTAACTACTTAATTTTTTTATTCCACATATTTGTTACTAATAACATATCTTTTATATGTATAGTATATAAATGTTAATAAACAATAGAACCTACATATTCACTATAATAAACTATATTAATAGTATAAGGTTATATGTATGCTTGTGGTTAATATATATATATATATATATACACCTTTTACAAACACACATACATGTTACTAAACATAATTTAAAATAAGATAACTGTAAATCTTGGGTTCAGATTAAACAAAATATTAAAATAGTAAAATAATCTACGTATATTACAGTTGGAACTGTAATAAATAAAAATAATAGTAACAGGTGTTAGTCTATTAGTAAATTTGATATTTATACCTAATAACCAACGAGTGTGATCATATCACACAATGGGTTTCTTGCTAGGAGCTGTTGTTGGGTACAGTATTGCGTCTAGTTCGAATTCTAATTCACAATATGCTGAATAACAAAGGGTTCAGGAACATAATAGGAGGAGAAGAGAAAGAGAAAGAGAAGAAAGACGTAAGTCTGCAGCAATTGAGTGTGAGAAGATGATAGGTGAGATGTGTGATTGTATGAACAGAAAAGGAGGTGAAGGGTCATGCACCACAGTATCTAAACTGGTGCAACTTAGTTGTGGTTACACCGATTCTGGTTTATGAGTATTAACGTACATCCCTACTCCACTCTCCTATCTTCATCAACATGATACATTGTAAATATTTTAATGTATTACTATAATCATTACTATAATTATTACTTTTAACTTTAGTAATATTACTTGTACACAATACAATATTGTGTTCAACACTACCTCTGTTTTAAGTAACTTTACCTTATATTCTCTTATGATTTTATATATTATACATAAAGTAAAGTTATACAAATACAATGTAACAATTATCTACCTGCTTGTTATATATTAGTAAATGGTCTATACATCATTAACTATATAAAATATATCGTTATACTTACAATTATATACTTACAATTATATACTTACAATTATATACTTACAATTATATGCTTGTGCAACATTAAACAACAAAACAATGTTGTATACATAAAAATTTATAATAGAGTGTGTATATGCATTATTACAATATTATATTGTAATTGTAAACTTACAGCCATAAGATTTATATTATTTGTATCCACGGTAACAACAATCACATACTTCATCATTTAAACAAGTAAATATTGGGTACATTTTGTAATCAAACAAGTAATCATATGTGGTAGAAAGATAAAGTTAGTATGATTTCATCACGTGTGCTAAAATTTAGTAAATTTACTACAAACACTAGGTTGAATATAATAATTACAACATGGTTACAATCACTGCTACATAATTTGTTATTTGTTAATAGCGAATTATGTAATTATTTATTAGTATACAATGTACTTAAATAGTTATTGCTTACAATAAATAATTTATAAGATAATTACTATAGTAAATATAAATACATATCTAAACTATGTGTTGATATGATATTACCAGTATTAATACTACTTATTATAAATAATACTGGTAATATTATATGTAGTCATACGATATAATTATGTAAGATATTAAAATATAACACAAACAAAGATAAATATTATAGAGTTATATTATAGTCAAACAATTATTACTTGTTATACAAGTAATACAATTAATATTAAAAGGTTATGAATATTGAACCATTTAAACTTCAAGGATAATGTTACCATCTTGATCGAAATTAGCCTGATGTTTCAATACACCATTAAAACATATAATAATCTAATCTAAGAGTTATAGAGTTCATTATTATACCAATATCACCATATTCCATCTCCCTCACCGTTACCATAATCATCTTCAGTCCACAATGTTTGTTGCTCATTATTATAATAAATTTTCCACACTCCTTGCATTTTATCATCTAGATATTGACCTTTACAGTACAGGGTATGGTGCTCACCATCGTACCATTCTAAATGTGTTCCATGTAACTTGTCGTTAACATATTTATATTCTTCTTTAAGAGTGTGTTTTTCATTATCATACCACTTTCTCCATAATCCTTGTTTTTTAGTATTGAAATACTGTTTTTGCCATTTGGTATTTCCACTTGGATAAAACTTAATTTCTTGTCTAAAACCCACACGTTGTTCATTGATAGTATGATACATCAAAATATATTTTGTAACACCGTTATCGTAGTATTCAGTATGAGTATGATATGTTTCATTACCATTGACTACAATTGAAGTATTTTTATTGTGTTCTAACCATTCTCCACGGAAACTTTGTTTACTGTTGTATGGTTCAAGAATAAATTCGTAAGGACATGATAGGAACATACGTCTTTGAATATCAGGATTGGGTTCATTGTAAACTACCGTTGATAGTGCATTCCAGTTGTTGAATGTTTGTTGCATTAAATATTTAAAATACATGGTATCAACAAAATATGTTTCCATGACAAAGCACGACTTTAACCTGTGTATGTCAGTGATGGTTTCTGGCTGTGTTGCGTTTCTAAGAAATTTAATGTAGTTCCAAGCTACCAACATATCAACAGGTGAGAAGGATATGACATAATTTGTACCTAAGACTATCAACTCGTTCCTTGATTAACTCCGAGTTCATAGATGTATCATATGGAACAACATATCGTAATCCATTGATATCTAATGTAATAGACATTATTTCACGTTAATAACCAATGAGACAAATTAATAGTTGTCATTTTTTAACATTGTGAATTAGGTTGTAATCAACCAATTAATTAACTTTCCATCATATAATAACTTTCCATCACATATTAACCTTCCATCACATATTAACCTTTTCCCACCAAATTTAATTTATATCAATATTATTAACTTTTACCTCTTTGAGAGATAAACGAACTAACAATAACAAACATAGTTGTATATTTGACTACAATAGTGATTCAAACGTAAATCTATCATGATTGATAGTATGGAATACTAAATATTTTTCATCACTACCTATAATTTCAAATCTCTTACTCTTACCCTCTGCTAACGCCTGGTCAGTGAAGATTAAAGGAGAGAAAATGTCAACGTTAGTAAACATAATGTCAACCTTGTCATAAGGAATGTCTGGGTGTGTAGACTTTTTAGTTTCCACCCCCATCACATCACCGGTAAGAATTGGTGAGTATTCATCATCATAAGCATGTGCCATATATAAAGTTATCCTTTGTCCCGGTTTGATATACCTGGTATCATACATAGTATACATACTTTGTTTTGGTGCGAACATTTTTTCATGACAGGAATAAAAGTTGTAAATTTGTAAAATCATATTGATACATATCGTATGGAATTATGAGGTAATTACCATACACAAAACATGTCAATACAAGATGTATGGACGGAGGAGTGACTAGCCCATATATAATACGTATATTCAACCCCTCTCCCTCTCCTGGAGATGGAACTCAAGTACACAAACCAGATGATGACATTGTAACAGCATATGAGGTGACGTGGATTGAAGCCCTAGAATTACTACCTGGTTATGGTAATAGTAGTGATCATACTTATAACAGTAACAGTGCTTATGTTCAGTCGTTTACCATGGGTGATTACAATAATTATGACATTTATATATTTAAATTACAATCACTTGGTTAATACAAATATTTTACCACACAAAAATCCATGTCAAAATAACTTTGGTAAATTTATACTGTCTGATAATGTAATGTATATTGAATGTGTTGTATCTTGGATACCAACTTTGTAACATTAAGTACACTAGCTGGTGTTCAAGCAGATGAAAATATTGCTAACATTGTTACCTATTGTGTTTAAAAACACATAGTGTGTAAAAACAACTAAAACTATTTTATAGTAAAGTGTGTTGTAAACAATCATATCAACTACATTGACAAATAAATATTATGTCATTTCAATAGTCAAAAATGTAAAACATATTGTTGTTGACAGATCTGAGTGCCAATATAAAAACAACTATTATAATTTTATTAGTTGGTTTGCAAACCAACAATATAGTATATTTGTGTATTTCATGTATAATGTGGTTACAAGATATACCACATTGTAATATGAAAATAAGTTGTAACTAAAAACATATAAAATGTCTTTGTCATCACCATTGTCATCACCATCAGAAGTTGGAATAGTAGAGATGTTAGGAGTGAAGGTGGGAGAAGGGATGAAGGAGAAAGAGAATGAGGGAGAGGGAGAGAAGAACGAAGAGAGTAAAGAACAAAGTAAGAAGATGTTGGAACATGATGAGAAAAAGATTGTAATTCGTAAGTTGCGAATGTTGGAGTGTATGGGATGTGTGGTACCAGAGTTTAAATCTAGTGATAGTCTAGATGAGTTGAAAGATCTATACAATGATGTATGTTTACACCGCGATAGATGTAAACTATACGAAAAATTGGATCGCCTGCAAAGACTCGGTTATTTACCTGATTATGATAAGAGTAAGTCAATAGAGGAGTTAAATGAGTTGTATCGTAATATTGGTGTTATCTATAACATATTTAAGGAGTTGTGTGACATTCACCACTTACCTGAGGCCAAGTTGTATAATCATGATGACTATCCAGTACTGTTAAGTACATTCTTATGTAAGCAAGATAATAGCAACATGACATATATTACAGATTACTTTAACAAGGTATTTGACATGAACGTCACCAAACAACATGTTCTCATGGTTGTATGTATAACTACATTTAAATCCTTCCTTAAATTGTATGTACTATAACAAGAATAATGTTAACACCAATTTTACATTCACGGAATGTAAAATATAAACATAACCTATAACAAGTAGCTTGTTTTGTTGGGTATCCAAACTTTACAATATATAAAGTTTATACTTAATGGTTATAATACATTTGTTATAATAAATAATACAAATCCCATATACATAACACATTATTACAAACAATACATATCTTGTAAATATCTTGTATATATTATAATAAGTAATACCAGTAATAATATATGTTGTATTGTTAGTAGTATTAAATTAAAATTGTAATACACAATATAAATAAGTGTTATTGTGTGTTGAATAGATAAACATATTGATTATGATATAACATTTGTTGTGTGATATGAACATGTTATAAACAATAATGGTAGGGATACTTTACATTTTGTAAATGTAAAAATGTGTAATGTAGATATTGTAGTGATTGACAAGACCAAATAATCTTACTTGTCTAAAATATGTATTGAATAGTTGGGATACCATCATGACAATATTGGGTATTCAACACTTTCATATCAGATGGTATTATTTATATTATTGTTAGTGAATTCCTGTTTGTAATAACAGTCGATATTGTAGATAAGATCACTAACTGTCATTATATTACAACAATTTACATTGGTCTTATACATGTCAAAACCAGTGTAATTACATAAAGTACGTGTAAGCGGTTGTGAACCTAAGGTTCACAAGTAGCAAGCTACGCTAGGCAACCAACCACTAATGTCATGTGAACATTCAAGTGTGGGAAAGAATATGTTTGTTGCAGACTAGAAATCTGTCACACCCGGTAAACAATTACCAATGTACATTCACATAGTGTTTGTGGATAGTTAGTTACACAGATATTGTGTATTTTTGTTGGTATAACATTCAACTAGTCTTTAGTAAATCAAATGTAAATAGTGTAAAATATAATTAACCTTCAATGGTTTAAATATTAGTATTATGTAATGTATCCATTAGAGTAGGAGGAATTAACATTGTAATTATACTGGACAAGCACATAATACCTGTGGTATGTTGCCTACACAGATATTATGTGATCACTCTACGCTAGTAAACAATTACGAAAGTAAACACTCTTGATCACATGATATTTACATAACTATGTTTTAGGTTGTTATGATTACTATTGTTATTGTCAACCATAATGGTCCTTACAAAATATACATGTTATTGTCATTTTAGTGTACTATTACTACAACATTATAACATTAAATAAAAAAGTTTAGTTGTGTTAACAACAATTAACAAACCAAAAGTATGTAACACTATTGTTTATACAATAAAAGATAACAATATTACTATCTTGCAATATAATTTACCATTGTTAACCTTTGTGGACCCCAGGATTCACAATTACAACACCTAATTAATATTATATGTTTAATATATGTTTAATATATGTTTAATATATGTTACTACTAAGTTGTAGTATATTATTTGTATTATGTCATCTATAATATACAAGAGTTTGTTATTTGAAAATCTAAACATAATAGTTATAACTTGTCATGGGTAGGTGTTGTTCCTAACAAAATTTATATTCATAGTGTTCATAGTGTTCATAGTCATCATAATAAAAGGTGTAATAAGTACTATGAATATAACCTTGTTGTTTTTGTGTTTAATAAATACATAATAATTATGTATTGTAATTTGTAGTGATGATGTTAATGGTACCATTAACATTATCACTATTTTAATAAAAGTGTGTGGTTAATGGAGAGAGGGGGGGGTGGGGCGTCATGAATGGTATTGTTAGTACCGTCAACTGTACCATACACTTTACCATAAATAGTATTGTTATTACCGATAATGTTACCATCAACGTCGCCTCTAATTTTGTTGTTATCACCATTAACATCCCCGGCAACATTACCAGTGATAACATTGTAATTACCCTTAACATCATTATCCACTGACATTTTGACAATGTTGTAGTCACCTATCACACCAAGAGTGTATTCCTGTGTTGCAGTACTGGTATAGTTAACTTCATTACCATTACCAATGATTATACCTCTAACATATGTGCCAATACGGTTATCGTGACCATGAACATTATCGAAAACATAAGTAACAATATTGTTGTTGTTACCCATAACATTTCCTAGAAGACAACCATTAACTTTATTGTCATTACCCTTAATATTACCAATCATACGATCACCATTCACACTGTTGTTATTACCAGTTATGTCACCTGACAGTCTGCCCTCAACCATATTGTCGTTACCAGTTATACCACCTCTAATCTCACCGTTAATAACATTGTTGCTTCCAATTAGTTTACCCCTAATTACACTACTTATCTTACTACTATTACTATCATTGGTTAAACTCTTTGGCATGTTAAACTTAATAGTAGCATTATTAATCTCCATTTATTCTTTTCATAGTTTAAAATTCTAAAACTCTTCATTATTTATTATTATTGTATGTGAAAGGAGTTAACATATACATTACTTATTGTTTGTGTTAATTCTTGTTGTGTAGATAGTATAAAATACACTCTATCCAATGTTAGTTATACTAACAACCAACTGTTGGTTTGTAATTACAATGTTAATAATACATTAATTACATAATGTAATACATAACAGTACAAACATAAGTAAGTAGTAATTAGATTGGTATACATGACATTTACACTTAACTAATCATATGAATGCTAACATTTTATTGAAACGGTTCCTGCTCGAATACTTGTGCTTTTGATTTAATATGTGAATGATAAGTACACTACACAAGTAGAATTATTTTATGTGTATAATGGTGTTAATATATTCAAGTATGTATGAGAGTTGGTTAACATATATTTAAATAGTATTATTTGTGTGACAACATAATATTTGTGGGTTATTGTTTAGCGTAGCTTTTTCTCTTTCAGGTATTTTCTCTATTGGACATACCTTCGGTTTACACAGATATTATGTAATTACACTTGTATTACAAGGTAGTTATACATGAGTAACAACATATAGTTGGTTGTTTATACTTGTATGATAAAAATGTAATTACATGATATTGGTGTAAGCGGTTGTGAACCTTAGGTTCACAAGTAGCAAGCTACGCTAGGCAATCAACCACAAACATCTTGTAATTGCATTTGTATTGTAAAATAATTACACATGAATAACAATGTATAATTACTTGTTTATACTCGTGTAATTACATGATATTTGTGTAGGTAACAAACCACAAATATCATGTAATTATGTTTATATAATAGTGTAATTATACATCAATGACTGCGTACAATTATTTGTCCATACTTGTATGTTTACATACAATTTGTGTAACTAATGATCCACAGGCATCATGTAGACACTCTAGTGATAAAAGATTATCATTTGAATTTTTAACTTTATATGTAAATAAATAACACATATGTTCATAGTGTAGAATGAGAATAAAGAAAAAGTAAGTACTCTCAAACCAAAAGTTGGTAACATATAAAAGTGTCTTGTGATGTGCTAGTGTTGTAGTCATAACAGGTAACTTTATTGTCATAAAACATGTCTATCCATGATCTACTATCCCCTCATGATTAATTTTGTATATTTACAATATTTAAATTTATTATTGTTGTATCAATTTTACTATGTGTCTATGATGGGTAACAAAGGACATTGACAGTAGAGGGATATATAATACTTGTTAAAGTTACCATTAATACAAAAACATATGTAGTATAAGGTGTTTAAGTATGGTATTAGTACCACTACAACACTGTAATATTAAAATGTTTAATATTTAAATTTGTTAAATGTATTAACAATATATATGTTTAATTGGTATTTAGTCTTATCTATGTAAAACAATCAAGCATATATTATAACTACATCTTTGGTATGTATTACATTTAACATGTGTTATGTCTAGAAGATTTAATAATACATTACCATAGTGTATTATATGAATATTAATAAATTTAATAACTACTGTGTCATTTAACATACTCTTGTTAACATAACAAATTGGTATTTTATATGTGTTATAATATGTATCTTTAAACATAACAGATTATACACTGTTTCACTTAACATTTATTATTTTAGGGTAAACAATATAAGTTATAATACTTTGTTATAACAATTATGATATTATTGTTATTTATATTATCTCTTGCTAAGATAACATATGTAATGTAATGTTTATATTCATAATAGTTCAATACAACTTATGTATAGAGAATTAAACAACAACCATAACAGAGGGGGGGACTAGAGTGTTAATAACATTAAACTATGTGTATGTTACAACCACATATTATGAGGTTTTGTTGAAAATGTCAACATACAACATTTTTGGTTATAATTGTAGTTAGATATGTAATAATTATATTAATTATAGGTAACATAAACTTTATAAAATTATGTTCTGTATGTATTTTATTACCTCAGGTAATAGAAATAATAGTGGTCTGTCTTATGTGTGCAAAATGTGGTATGTTAAACAGTATGAATATAAAAGTTAGTCATTACTTGTTTGTTGAATATCAGTGGTGAGTTTCTGTCCATCGTGATAACAAGAGTGGTATACTAGTTTACCACTTTCATTCCAACATTTACAAGTACCATGTTTAATATCAAAACGGTAGTGTGTTTCACAAAATAATGAACCAGTAGATAACCACCCTCTACTTACACCAAGTCTCTTACCATTGTAATACTCTGTTTCACTTCGTAGTTGATTGGTATCTGGGTACCAAATGTAACATGTTCCATTTAACTCATCATCACGATGTAATCCGAATAACTCAATGTGACCATTTTGAGACCAGGTACAACATGCACCATGTAACATCTTAGTTGATGCAAACGGGCATTCCTCATCTTCATCGTGATTATAAAGTGAGTGACAAAGTTTATATGGTGTTACTTTGTTAACACTATTATCTTTGTAATAGTCAACACTCACTGTATATAAGTAATCGTAGATGGTAAATGTTTTATTCTTGTTCAATGATAGCCATCTGTTAACAAAATCTTTGTTTAAGATATACAATTTGGGAATAAAACAAAACGGGCATAACAGGTAAATATCTTGTTGTAAGTTGTCTATTAAGTCATTTGTTACAGAGTGAAACTTGTCAATGTTGTTGTCATATCTTCCAAGCAGGGATGATACAATAACAGACAAGTAGTTACTATCATCAAGGTAATGACATAACTGCAAACATCTATTTACCGTGGTTGGTTCAACTATACCACAAACTAGATAATTAATATAACAGTCAACAACGTCATTGAATTGTTTGGGATATGGTAACACTATAGTATCAGAACACAAATCTAGCATATTGGAGAAGAAACTACTTGACAACAACCTACTGGTGGATACAACAATATCTTTACTGCCATCGTCTGTATGCACATGAAACTTAACCTTACGATCTTTTGACACTACCTTTTCCATATTACAATACAATCTTTTACTACTTTAATGTAGTAATTTATTTGTATTGTTAAAATTTTAATTTGCTTTAAATATTCGAATAAAAGATAAACATCTACAATTAATAGTATACATCATACTATTATTACAAAAGGTAACAATGTTAACATGTTGTAAACATAATAGGTAGTAACCCATCAATTACATGTTGTTGTCAATTGTAGTAATTACAAATAGTGTATTGTTTACTACTTATGACACTGTTGTTCTTCTATTGGGTCGCGATATAACAATTCATGTTTGACATCTAGTTATTCTTGTTATTTAACACTGTAAATGTTATATTAATAAAAACAATTATATTAGATGAAATAAGTAGAGTATGTAAAACTATATGTATTTGGTGAAGGTCGGGGAGGAGAAGGAGGAGGAGGAGTTAGATTAACATGTTAAAACAATATGTTGTGTATTAATAATGTATACTACGTTACGACAGTTAATAACTGGTACATGACATCAAACAAAATTACTTGGTGAGACAACTAGTATTATGATTAATATCATGCATGTTAATTACAACATTAATTGTTTTATGTTACCTAACACAATTAATAGTTTGTATATTATAACATACAGTCAAACAAGATATTGGAATTGTCTACATGTTAAGTATCTGTATATTCTACCTATCTTATGATGAGGTTGTTTTGGCTTATTTTATACTAACATGGTTAGTATACTAAACAAATATTATGTGTATATATATATATGAGTTAACATATATTTTGTATTTTGATATTATGTTAACTTACACACATATGTAATAATTATGTCATACAACGTTACAGTTTAGGTAACTACATTTTATATTACAAACTTTTACATTCAACCATTTTATATGTAAATGTGTTAACGATGCACTTGTTGAGATGAAACACAAAGATAGTATTAACATTCCATCATTAGATAATAAGTGTTTAACACTTACACTGCATATGTATTATTGTTATATTAACAATAAATTTAAACGTGTTTAAACATGCAGAAACAACAAAATATATAGAAGTATCCTTCCTAGGAGATATTACGTAAAGACTATCGTAAATAGTATTTTACTCTACAACAAGATAATGCATTGTGTAATAGAAGAAAGAGAGATAGGATAAGGTTGAGTGAGGGAAGGGGAGGATGTGGAGAGAGAAGAATACATGTTATGTGTATTTGGCTAACCAGAGTAGACAATAGACTTTCCAGATCGTGATATTGACACTAGTGGTTCGAGATGACGGTATTGGGCATCAACATCACCAAAGTTACCACTCTTCTGCCCATGCTTCAACCAAATATCGCATTTGTTTAAAATTTTGTTAATGCAATGATAACAAATGGAGTTATCATGTTGAGCATAAGTTGCATGGTAACCTGGAAACAATTCATTGAATCTGTTCAAGTTGTCAAGGTCTCTTTCATACCTCTGTTTTTTTGTGTGTGCTGACATGTTTTGATTGATTGTACTGACACATTCTCTATTTTTTAGGTTATGTTAATGTGTAATGTTATTAGATGGATTTAACTTAATATAATTGGTGTATTAAATGTAACAGATACTACACCATCTTTAAACAACAACATTTATAACATACCCAGTAAATAGTTACATATAACACTTACCAAAATTAACAATTATTACCTATGGTGGTGAAATAGTTAATACCTAGACTATAAACCATATTAATAAAGGCTAGTTAACAGGAAATTTTGAGATCAAAAAATGTTATGTTATGGTATTAACAATACAACTTACAATCAAGTATTACCAATATTTAACACACTAATAATACTGTCTTATCTTTTGGGCACTAAACAAGATGTAGTAATTAAAGTAATTTTGTTACTATTAACACATTACAAAATTATTATGTAATTCACAAGTTACAACATGACATACTTAACTATATTACACTATAGCTTCAAAGTAGTGTTAATATAACATACTTACATATCTACTAAACATATTGTGTTTTACCATTTCTACCTGACTGTTAAGTAGATAACAACTATAGTTTACTTCCAACATGTATGCAATACATGACATATTGTAACTAAAATGTAGTTTATGTATGATGATTACATATTTATTGGAAGAGTTAAAAATGTAATGTTTGACTGAAAATAAATGTCGTAATGTGTTTATTTTATATTTTTACATCCAACATGTTGTTAATACATAATTGTTATGTGTTATCTAACACCACAATAGTAACAAATTACTATTATGTTTTGAATGTTTACTACCTACTTATATGTATTCTTGTTACTAGCCGTAGACTAGTTGTTGTGAACAGTGTTGTGTTATCACGCATGTAATTCTATGTTCTTAACTTGTACAAATTATGTCAGCTAACATGTTTTCGGCAAATTTCTTAAAGTCAAGGATAGTTAAAAATATGTCCATGAAAACAAACACAAGGATTACATTTACAGTACATATTTTTAACTATCCTTGACTTTAAGAAATTTGCCAAAAATATGGTAGTTGGTATCTTTTATATGTTACGACAAGTAACACAACAAAATGGTTAGAATGTTAAACATATTTTGTTTGTAGTATAATATTCATTCCTTTTCTTATCTCTCCTCCTTCTCCTTCTTATCATGTCAATCAATTCCACAATATAATGTTACTGTAACATTATTATCAAAACAAATAAGCATATAAATGTTAACCATAGATTTTTGTTATTCATGTGTTTTTACTTAATGACATGTTTATATTGTAATAACATTCTTCTTACACAAGACACCTTAACTATTCCAAATATGTTTTGACACAAAAGTGTGTTGAACTATCAACTGTGATATTACCAAAAGAGAGATATTATTACCAAAAGAGAGATATTATTACCAAAAGAGAGATATTATTACCAAAAGAGAGATATTTAGTTTGGATAACCCAGATTATGTTTTACCATATAACATATTATAATAATAGATAAGATATAGTGTACTCAATACATTAACATATATTTATTTACTGTGAGTGGAAAACTTAACCATATAAGATTGTCGGTCATTCAACAGATATTAAAATATACGAAATACCTGATGGGTGTCCAAATAAAAATATTGGTGTGATTAGAGTGACAATAACTTATTGAATACACTTTAAGTATCCAATGATGCTTTAACCTGGTCATTGTCAGTAAAATATTTGTAAACTTGTTATAATCAATACAACTATTGGTAAAGTAATTACAATTGTATTGTTTGTATATATTTAGGAGAGGAGGGGAAAGGGGGAGAAGAGAGAAACTGTATGTTGGATGGGTAAAAATGTATAACCTGTTGTGTTATATGTAACATTATTACTCTGGTGTTATATTTAAATATGTTTTACTAAACATAAACAATGGTCATAAGCGATAATCATAAACATAACCATAATTGTAAATGTGTTAGAAATTATACATACGAGTACAAACTTAAATTGGGTTTAAGTTTAAATTGGTAAGTAACTTGTATAATACAACTATTTATTTTCATGTTGTGAACAACTAATACATACAAAAAAATTTTGTTATTAATATCTTCTAATACTAAATAGAATATTAGTAACCATACTCACTGCTGTTAATGCACAACTTAAATTTAGAATGGTATTATAATATACTTGTTGTTACTGGTACACTTTACTATCTATGTTTTTGTTGGCAAACCCTTAAGGTTTATAAAAAATTTTAACATCCGATATTTCCAGGATGACAACATGTA
>Ga0302300_1000436_pt1 | contig 29426 bp, 39 predicted proteins | sample III_Palsa_E1_1_FD_198756 | JGI IMG/M metagenome (GOLD analysis project Ga0302300, IMG submission 198756) | Peat permafrost microbial communities from Stordalen Mire near Abisko, Sweden - III_Palsa_E1_1 | ecosystem: Environmental > Terrestrial > Soil > Palsa > Peat permafrost | place: Sweden...
CAGATATCATCGTGCCTTTTTATTGTTGTGCGTTAGCTTGTTTTCTATTCGCGGCCGTTGCGGGGACGTACGCGGTATCCGGTTTGCCCTTCATCCGCCCGCAATCAGAGCCGATTGGTAAAGCTCGCGAAGCGAGACACAGGCGAGGTCGTGGAACCGCACTACTATTTGGTTACTGCCCGGCGACCGGCAACTTTGACATAATGCCTCAATGGCGTTTGCTTTCCCTGACGAGTGGCTGCCCAAGTCTGTCCTCTGTTTGCGCGACTACAGTCTGCAGAAATGTTCTCACGATCTGGTGGCTGGCGTCACCGTGGGACTGGTCGCTCTGCCTCTGGCTATGGCCTTTTCCATCGCCTCCGGCCTCACACCTCAGGCGGGTATTTACTGCGCCATCATAACCGGCTTCCTTATTTCCTTGCTGGGTGGCTCGAAAACGCAGATCGGTGGGCCAACCGGCGCCTTTGTTGTTGTGATCGCTGCCATCGTGGCCGCGCATGGCGTGGATGGATTGTTCATGTGCACGATGATGGCCGGTGTACTACTCGTGATCATGGGCGCGACCAGTATGGGGTCGGCGGTGAAGTTTATTCCAAGGCCGGTCATCATCGGATTTACCAATGGGATTGCGGTCCTGATTGCCAGCACGCAAATAAGAGACTTCTTCGGATTGCAGATCGACAAGATTCCGGGCGTGTTCTGGCTCCGAATCGCAACTCTGGCCAGGCATTTCGGCAGCCTCAACTACCGGGCCACCGCTCTGGCGTTGGTCACGGTTGCCATTCTGGTGGTCTGTCGCCTTGTATCGAACCGTATTCCGGGAGCGATTGTGGCGCTGCTGGTGGGCACCGCGTCGGTGATGCTATTCAAGTTACCGGTGGAGACCATCGGGAGCCGCTTTGGAGGCATTCCCAGCGGTCTGCCTCATTTTGCCGTGCCCCGCTTTCGAGTGGATTTGATTCATGGTTTGCTGGGCCCGGCGGTTACGATCGCCATGCTGGGCTCCATCGAATCGTTGATGTCGGCCATAGTTTCCGACGGCATGAGCAACGACCGGCACAATTCCAATGTCGAACTGATCGGTCAAGGTGTGGCGAATATAGTGTCGCCCCTTTTTGGTGGGCTGCCGGCCACGGGTGCGATTGCGCGCACCGCGACCAATATTCGTGCCGGAGCGCAGTCTCCGGTTGCGGGCATGATCCACGCTCTGACCCTGCTCTGCATTTTGCTGTTCGCGGCACCGCTGGTAAGTTTTGTTCCAATGTCGGTGCTGGCCGGGATATTGATGGTGGTTTCGTACAACATGGGTGAGTGGCGGGAGATTCCGCAACTGCTCAAACTCACCAAAACCGACATCAGCGTTTGGCTGGTGACCTTTATGCTCACTGTATTCGCGGACCTTACCGTCGCGGTTGAGGCCGGGATGATTCTGGCGGCGCTGCTTTTTATCAGCCGTGTAGCCAGCACCACCACGGTTTCGCAGGTGACCTACGACTACGTGGAAGACGGGCGGGTCCACATCCTGCAAGACAAAGACATCCCGTACTACGCGACGATCTTCCGCATTCACGGCCCCTTCCTGTTCGGTGCGACCGAGAAGGTTGCCGTGGTAACGGAGAAGATGCATGAGTTGCCGCCAGTGGTTATCCTCCGCCTACGCAACATGACCGCCCTGGACGCGACTGGACTGTTCGCTCTGGAAGAAGTTGCCAAGGAACTGCAAGCAACCGGCCGCACGCTGATTTTATGCGGTGCGAGAGAACAACCCGCGCGGTTGATCCACCAAGCGGAATTTGAGGATATCATCGGTCGCGAAAACATCTGCGAAAACGTGCGGGCGGCCCTGTGGCGGGCTGAAGATGTATCTGAGAAACTGGAGGCGAATGCTGCCCTCGGCAGGAAGTGACCAAGCAGCGCCGCTTCTGCCGGGACTTGGCGTTGGGACGCGATTCCGAAATTGGTGCGGCCCCGCTATTCTCAAACCGGGCTGTTGCGCAATTACTCCCGGTTTGTCGCCTACACGGAAGCTATCCAAGTTTCGGTCCGATCGGTTGCTTCCATGTTCGGGAGGACAGGATGCGGCGTGCACAACTAGCGCGTTGACTTCCTCACCGGAAGCGGCTCTAAACTGCACTTAAAACTGGGCAATTCTGGACAGCCAATCCTTCACGGCTGCGCCATCATCACTATAGAGAAGTGAGGATCCATGGCGCTCGCAATTGCTTGGCGGAATCCTAACCCGGTGCAGACCACAAAACGATGCATAAGGTTTGGAGAGGGCATCCCCACCGACATTTACCTCGTGCTAGAACGAATCGCCGGGACGGACGAACAACAGCGGGCCAATATGTCTGTGCTGGAAGTGACTTTGCAGTAGAGAGGTTGAAGCTCATGGTGTCCCAGATCATGCAAGTAATGAATCCCGAGCAGCCTTACGAGCCAGCAGCAGCAAGCTGGGCAGGCTTGTGACTGCTTGTCCGAGGTTCGGGTCTTGCATTTGTCCTACTGTTTCATTCGGAATACTGTTCTGCAACCTCGGAGGTAGTCGTACATATGCAAGCAGTCAAGGCAGCCCACTCTCAACCAGTCCACGTCAAGAAGTGGAAGGCGCAGGATTGGATCGACCATGCTTCATTTGGCATAGGGCAAGTCAGCGAGTCTCGGGGAGACAAGCTTGACATTGATTTTGTGGACGGTGGCAGGAGAACGCTACTGAAATCGACGGAAATGAACGGAGCGGTTGCACCCAGCGAGGGGTTCAAGTTTCCCACTGATCGCGACGTGACTCTGAACCACAAATACCACTTGCCTCGCAGCACGGACGAAGGTACGGTAGCGAACAGTGAGCCGGACCCGTATCCGGTGCGCCACACCCACCTTCCAGAGTTAAGAGACGGCGCATTGGGTCCCTTCGGTACCCACGGGCCAAGACTCTAGACCCATCTCCTGATTGCACCTGTACCCAAGGCCACAGAGTCCCGGCCCTTTCAAGCGGGAGTGGGTCATGAGTACAGCGCCCACACCCCTGCGGATACCAATCCATCTGCTGATCCGCGAACTCGACAACCATCTCCAAGTCCTCCTAGCGGCCAGCGGGCTTGGCTACTACGAAACTGCCCTCGAAGCCCAGTTGGTGGCCAAGGAAGTGCTCGATGCGATCCGCGAGGAGTCGCTCAGGCCGCACGGGTCGGTGCGGCACCCACGCCGCGAACTCGACTCTTAGGCTCGCTCCGATAATCTTTGGTGCTGAGGGAATCGCTCGCCTTCCGGGAATCGGCTGCCGATTATCCGACATCGAGATCGCAGGGAGCGCCTATGGAGTCGCAATGTCCGGCCATCATGGTTCTGCCTGCCACAGGACCGCCAGATTGGCCCATAGAGCCCGCAACCCCTACGAGCCGATTTTCGCGTCCCGCACGATACAAATTGGCTTCCTCGCGCACCACCCGGCCGCAGGGTTTCCCTGATGGTCGTGCGCCCAGACCCTTTTTCCCGCGTCAAATATCACGCCTGCCGCTGCGCCCGGTGGAAGATGAAAAAGAAGACCATCACGGTTAGGCAGCCAAACGCATATCGACCAGAACGTAGACAAGACGAAGTGGCCGTAGCCGACTTTGGGCGGCAGGAAGAGTCCGAAAGCTACAAAAAAGCGTGTTGACGAAGTTCCTCACGAGCGTCGCTCCTCGTATCCGCTTCCGAACTCGCACGGTGGGTCCAAACCTTCCGTTCTCATGCTCTCCCGTTCGACGCCTCATACTTACATCGCCAGGCCTGCAGAAAATTATTCAATATCTCAAGGATTCCGAGTTGAAACAATCTTTGAAAGTCGGGCTGCTCGTGTTTGCTTTGTGCGGCAGCGCCGCCGTTTGGAAACTTATCGGCGCTCACGCCACGCCTGGCTTACAAACCAAAGAAGTCCCATTGCTCGAAATCGCGCATCGGCACGCTGACCAACTTCTGGGGTTTCCAGAGTCTTTCCCGCTCCAAGTCGCGGTATTCTGGAGCAGCCCCGGCCCCGATCCAGAGAACCCTCTCCCACTCGTCCACTCTCTGAAAGAGATGGGCATTCCTTTCTTTATCACTCGCGATCTCCCGCAAGCTCTCCGCCATCGCCTGGTCATTCTCTACCCCAGCATTGATTCACACACCTTCACCGAAGTCCAGGCCGACCAGCTGACCACATTCGTACGGCAGGGTGGATTTGTCTTCGCCCAGAATGTGTTCTCGGGAAGCCTCCAGAATCTGTTCGGTTTTCGCGGCTTCGCTCCTTCGCGAAAACGTTATCGTCTGGCATTTTGCGCAGCAAAAGATCCTGTTATGAAGTATCTCAATCGCCCCGAGGAGCGCGAAACTCAGCTTGGGAGCGATCACTTCCCCGAAATTATTTGGAGTAATGGATACATTCCTGGCCCTGGCGCTGAAGTGCTGGCACAGTTTGACGACGGAAGTGCCGCTCTGCTGACGAACTCTGTTGGCAAAGGAAGGGTGTATCTTCTGGGGCTGAGCTTGCTTGACGTCGTTTTACGCAATCAGAACAATCGCGACTACGAAGCCCAGCGACACTATGTCAACACCTTTGAACCCGGCGCCGATGTTTGGCTATTGGTGCTGAGGGCATGGTACGAAGCATATGGCAAAGATTGGGTGCGCCTCTCCACCATCCCTGGAGGCCAGCGCTCGGCTTTGTTACTCTCTCACGACGTGGATTGGGAAAATTCATTTGCCCCGGGCCTCGACTTTGCCCGCATTGAGAGAGCCAACCAGGCCAACAGTACTTTCTTTATTCAAACTAAATACGTCGACGACGCCAACAGCAAAGCGTTCTTTTTCGCGCCTAACCTCAATATTCTCCGGGAACTGGAAGCAGGCGGCTCGACCGTGGGCAGCCACTCCATCATCCATTCACGAGGGTTCAACAAGTTCGAGTTGGGCTCGGGCCATGAAACTTACTCCAGTTATCAACCTCGTGGACTCGGATTCGATACCGCCTCAGGAGCCACCGTCTTTGGCGAGGTTCGAGTCAGCAAGGAATTGCTGGACGGAGAGATTCCGGGTCAGGAAACTGTGTTCTTCCGTGCCGGGCACCTCCGCGTTCCGGTTTCTCTGCCGGAAGCCCTTGAGCGTTCTGGATATCAGTTCGACTCATCTTTCACCGCCGACGATGTTCTCTCCAACTTTCCGTTCGCGCTTCCTCGCGATCTTGGGTTCGAAGAGGACAGCGACATTTATGAATTTCCGGTCACCATCGAAGACGAAGAGTCTCCCGGCTTCGCCAAACGAGTACCTCAGGCCTTGCAGGTGATCCTCGCCAACGCGGAAAACGGAGCCGTGAGCGTAGTGTTGATCCATTCCAATGAATCCATCCTGAAAGCAGCGGCTGAACAGGATTTACTTCGTCAGCTACCTCCCGACATCATAAAAACTGACATGCTGACTTTTGCGAAATTCTGGCGCGCTCGTGATCGTCTCGAATGGAGCCTGACCGCGACCTCCATACCCACAAAGGCCGTGCTGCGAGTAAAGTCTGACGAGTCTGTGACCGGCCTTACCTTCGAATTCCAACGTCCAATAGAGAACGTCACCGGTGGTGCGACCATGTTCCCCGATAATCGGCACGTCGTTCTGCCAGAACTCGCACCAGGCCACAGCGTTTCACTCCACATCAACTATCTGCACTGACCTCGGCTCTGCGTTTGTGAAAATCGAAGCATGCAGTCACCACCGAACCTAAGACACATAACCCTGCGTAACTACGCTTCCACCCCTGATGAGGCCATTCTAATAATGGAGGATTGCAATGACGGTGCATTGCTGCGCTCAGGACCTCACTCTGACGGCCTGCTTTTCCCTTTAGGTAGATTCAATCGCTGAATAACCAAGAGCCCATACCCGTAATGCTGGCTTTGGATCAAGCAGAATCACAATTTCGTTGGAGTTTTGTCGTGAAAGTGTATGAAAACAGATTCATCCGTCGCGTGCCCGGACTGTCCCTGAAGACTGTCATCGCATCTTTGCTGCTAGTTGGTCTCGTGCATCTTCTCGGCGCGCAAACCACGGATGACTGGCAGGCACAAGTTCGCAAGGATGTTGAGATTCAGCACATCGATTCTGCGCTTGCCATCGTCGACCAACGCCTCGCTGACGTCCCTGAAGACTTGGAAGCTCACGGCTGGCGTGGACGATTGCTGGCCTGGAAGGGACGCTGGTCCGAAGGCGAAACTGAATACAGATTTGTCCTCGACGAAGTCCCAGATGACATCGAAATTCTGACCGGTCTCTCCGACGTCCTTCTCTGGCAGAAGAGATATTCCGAAGCGCTACAAACTCTGGACCAGGCGAGAAAGATCTCTCCCTCTGACCCCGAGATTCTGTCACGCCGCGCTCGGGTGCTGGCGCTATTGGGTCGCACTCCTGAAGCGCGTTCGGAATACCATCAGACCCTTCTGTTCGATTCGCAAAATATTGATGCGAGGACGGGTCTGGCTGACCTACGCGAAGATACTAAACACGAACTACGCATCGGCGAAGACGTCGACGTTTTCAATTACGCCAACACAGGCCAGACCGAGGGCGTTAGCCTTAATTCCCGATGGAACCAGCGATGGTCAACCGTTCTCGGCGTCAACACTTATCAACGGTTTGGCCAGGACGCCGTCAAGTTTCTCGCGAGCAGCGCATTCCACTTCACTGCGCGGGACTGGTTCACCGTCGGTAGCGCCGTTGCCAACAGTCAGAGTGTAGTGCCCACCAACGAGGCCTTCTTCGACTATGGCCACGCCTTCCAAATCGAAAATCGTTGGTTCAAAGGACTGGAGAGTTCTTATCAGCAACATTGGTTCTGGTATCAGGGTGCGCACGTCCTGACCCTGAACACAAGCCAGATTATTTACCTTCCCCATGAATGGACTTGGTCACTGAACGTGACTGGCGCTCGTACCGGGTTCGTCGGTACTCCCGTCGACTGGACGCCAACTGGCTGGACAAAACTTGGCTTCCCGCTGCAACGCCGCGTCACCGGCAACGTCTTCTTCGGCGTGGGCAGCGAAAACTTCGCTCAAATCGATCAGATCGGACGCTTTTCCGCCCATACTTTCGGCGCCGGTCTGCGCTACAAGTTCGCCGCCCGCCAGGACATCACGGGCTACGTGGCTCGCCAATATCGCACCCAGGGTCAAATCGATACCAGCTTCGGACTGAGTTATGGGATCCGTTTCTAAAGGAATCGAAAAGCTCGGGGCCGCTGGGTTAGTGCTGGAAGCGATTCTGGCCTCACTACTGGGAATCTTTCTCCTCATCGGATTCATCGTGTTGCGGCGCTGGTACCGCGGCCGATATTTTCAGAAGAGAAATGAGCGTACCGTTGCCTTGCGCTCCCAATGGAATGACATTCTCTCCGGCAAGATCCCCGCCGAAGACTGGCGTTTCAAAGCGCTCGACTGCGACATCGTTCAATCCATTCTGCTCGATAGCATTGAGACGTCGCCAGCCGACGAATTGCCCCCGCTGCTGGATTGCCTTCGCGTCAGCGGGTTACTGGATATGCGGATTTACGAAGCCCGAACATCGCGCGGATTAAAGCAACGAACCGCGCTGCTCGCTCTGGGGCGAACTCGCGCCATGGAAGCAATTCCTGCTCTGGCCGCAGGATTGGATTCGAGTTTGCGCGAAACTCGAATCGCCGCGGTCCGTGGCCTTGGCCGAACGGCCCGCATGGAAGCCGCCATCCCAATTCTCGATCGCATCGTCGCCGGCCGGTTCGATGCACCCGAACGTTCTTTGAAAAACGCGTTGGTAAATTGTTGCCGGTCCCACCCTGAGGTATTGGTCAACTACGTTGAGCAAACACAGGGACCGGTTCGCGAGTTGCTGGCACGCGTGCTCGGCGAGTTGGCATCCCCCTCACTCGGTGAGGAGTTGCTCGTCCTCGCCTCTGATGTTCTGCCAGAAGTGCGCGCGTCCGCCGCTCGTGCTCTCGGTAATACCAACTCCTCCTACACATTGCCTGCGCTCCACACATTGGCCGCCGATCCAGAGTGGTTCGTTCGTCTGCGGGCAGTAGTTGCGCTTGGACAAATCGAAAACGTCGGCAAAATCAGGATCTTGTTGCGCTCCCTCTGTGATGCCAACCGCCACGTGCGTCAGCGCGCGGCTTGGGCACTCGCGCGGATGGAGCCTCAACTCGATCAAATCCTCGAAGATGTGGTAGCTACCAAAGACGATTACGCCCTGCAGGCATTTGTCTCTGAACTCGAGCGGTCCGGCGCCGTCGAGAAAATTGTCGGCGGCTTTGCTAGTGCCGGTCATCACTCTGCCGAATCCGCGTTGATGGAAGTTGTAGCGGAAGCGAGAAAACGAGTGGAACTCACCGGTAAGGCCGTGGCAGCCTCGGCCGGGTCGCTCTGACCATGCATTTTCTCGCCATCTCGAACGATACCCTGTTCATCTACTACGCGCTATCCAATGTTATTTACCTTGGACTGCTGATCGTTGCAATTGTCAGGAACGTCCTCCATCGTCATCGTCTCGAGAGTCAGCGCCTGGAGCTGGTGAAAGCTTCTCCCTTCACTCCACCGATAACCCTCATCGTTCCTGCGCACAACGAAGAACGTTCAATCGTCGGCAGCGTCGGAGCCCTGCTTGGTCTCGAATATCCCAGCCTCGAAGTCATCGTCGTCAACGACGGATCGGACGACGCTACCATGGAAAAACTGCGGCAGGCCTATCTGCTTCAGACCGCCCGCATCCTCTATATCGCCGACATTGCGACTGCGCCACTTCACGCCATCTATCGAAGTCGGCTCGATCCGCGCCTGTTCGTCCTCGACAAAGAGGCGGCAGGCTGTAAAGCCGATGCCATCAATGCAGGAATCAACGCCGCCACCAGTCCTTATATTTGCGTAGTCGATGCCGACTCAATTCTCGAAAAAGAATCTCTCATTCGCATCATGGCGGGAGTGTTCGCCGATCCCGGTCGTGTCATGGCCGTTGGCGGCATCGTACGTGTCTTGAACGGCTCCCGTGTCGTGAATAATCAAATCGAGGAAGTGCGCCTTCCCAAGAGTCCGATCGAAGTCATGCAGGTCATTGAATACTTGCGCGCCTTCCTGGTCGGCCGCGAAGCCTGGGCAGGCTTCAATATGCTCCCCATAATTTCCGGTGCATTCGGAGTTTTTCAACGCGACTTAGTGCTGCAAGTTGGAGGTTTTCGCACTCACGCGGTCGGAGAAGATCTTGATCTTGTTATTCGCATGCACCGCCGCCTGCATGAGAATCGCCGCTCTTATCGCATCGACTTCATTCCCGACCCCACTTGCTGGACTGAAGTGCCCACCGACTTGAAATCGCTCGCCCGTCAGCGCGCTCGCTGGCACAAGGGTCTCATCGATACACTTTGGCCGAATCGCGACATGCTCTTCCGGGCCCGCTACGGACGCGTCGGCTGGCTCATACTCCCTTACATGTGGATCTTCGAGTTCTTCGCGCCCATCATCGAAGTCGTCGGATACTCCACCATCATCCTCGCCCTGATCTTAGGAGTGCTCAGCAAGTCATTTTTCCTGCAATTCCTCTTGTTTGGCTATGCCTTCGCCACGCTGATTTCCATCGGTTCGGTGCTGCTCGAAGAAATGACCTTCCGCCGTTATAGCGACTGGCGCGAAGTCGCGCGCCTGCTCATCTACTGCCTATTCGAGCACTTCCCCTACCGTCAACTCACAATGATCTGGCGCCTCCAAGGCATCTGGCAATATCTCCGCGGAGACCTGCAATGGCGATCACTGAAAAGAGTTGGAATCTCTACCGACCCAGTCGCCTGACCCGCGCTTGATCACAAGGTTCGTGCTTTTGGTTTGGGCTCGGCATGCCGCGGCGAAAAGCATGATCCTGTCCCCAATCTTCTAACCCGTAGCGCGTTTCCGAGTATCTATTCGCCGGTTTCAGGAAATGCCGGCATTTCACCCACGCTTCTTTCTAACATACTCTGCCACTCCGCGGTCGCGCACCGGCCGCTCTTGACGGTGCAGCACCCAGTTCTGGAAAAAGAGACAGGATTTCGCCCTGCGCCAGCGGCCTGATGTTGGTCGGAGCAATTCCTTCGTGGGAGCCCCAGCATACGCTGCTCTTGCAAATCAAGAAGCCACCGGGTCCCCCTTTTATTTTTCGAGAGATGCTTCAACCCAATCCGGTCAGGCGATGGTTTGAGCAGCCAACCGAAGGGCAGCGGTGTTAACCCGCGCCTGTTGGTCTTCCAGAAGGCGAAGCATTGTTGGGATAGGGCTTATGCCACTGCTGGCTGCTCCGCGACATCCATGTAACCCTCCATCGCCTGCGTCAACTGTGAATCCACTTCATCGGCGATTGTCATGACATCGGGCAACAGCAAACTGAAGTCCAGAACGCCCAGATTCTTCTGCAACGTACCAAAGAGTGTTACTTGGAGTATTCGTGAGTCCTGCACCAGCATGGCCGAACTGTAGCCTTGCGACCTTCGCAATTTGCCATGGGCCACGGCAGCAGCGGAGCCGATGGAATCGCCTTCCTGTAGGGAGACGTCCGGCGATCTCAGGCGCACAATCAAGTCGTCAATCAGCCCGGGAAGATATCCCGTGCGCTCATCGTCGCTAAGAGCAACGCGGCTAAGCTCCGGGTTCTTCTTGACCCTCGTCAGCCAGTCTTCGACGATAAGGCTAGTGCAACGCTGTAATATTCCCGCCACTCTTTCCTTTGGCGTCGGGACAGCAAGCTTGGAAGTGAGCAACTTATCCCGGACGAGATCGGCCAGTTTCTTAGCCTCGAATGGTTTCACGATGATTTCATCTGCTTCCAAAAGGATTGCGTCCATGGCGCTTTTCACGTCGGGGTAGCCGCTGACCAGCAGCGTAAGTGCATTCGGCTGGAGGTGCCGCATCGCCGTAATCACTGCAAAGCCATCGCTGGGGTTCGGCATGTGCAAATCAGTGATTAGGACATCGAAGCCCTCGGCGGTGATAAGCTTCAGAGCCTCTGTCACGTTCGCGGCAGAAACCACTGCGAAGCCCTTATGTTCTAGGGTCTGACTCATCATGTCGCGAATGGCGTCGTCGTCATCCACAAGCAGAACCTTGTGGGCGACACGGGGTTCGGTCGGGGTCATACTGCACCGCCTCTCTTCACGAACTGCTTCTAGTGTGACTCGGGGTGTATCGTGGAATATGTTCAAAAGTGAACAGTTATAGAGATGGTCAACAGATATGTTGCCGAATCCTATAACTGGGAATGCAGTCATGGGCTGGCGGCTGGAATGCTAAGCGTCGATCCTCACCCCCCTGAGGTACGTCTTCAGCCGGCCCTTTGGTTAACAAGGTGCGTTTTCGCCGATTTGGAACCTTCGCCGCTGAAGCTCTCCATTGTTTGGGTCAACTGCGCATCCACTTCGTCGGCGATAATCATGACATCGGGTAACAACATGTTGAAATCCAGTTGGGTCAGATTTTTATGCAACGTTCCAAAGGTGGTGACTTGAAGGATTCGTGATTCATGGATCAGCATGCCTGCAGAATATCCTTGCGCCCGTCGGAGGAGGCCATGTTCGGCCGCAGCGGGGGACGGAGTGGCGTCACTGTCCTTACTGGGCACCTTGGGACTGTCCAGACGTACTACATATGTCGTCCATCAACCTCGGCAGATGTCCGGTGCGCTGCTCGTCGGTAAGACGAAGGTGGTTAGTTCAGGCGTGCTCTTGGTTCGCGTCAACCAATCTCCGATTAGAGAAGTCTTACAGCGCGTCAAGATTGCGGCGACGCTCTGACTGCTCGCAGATTGTTACCTATGGATTGATCGGTCTGATCGCGGAACGAATGCGACAGAATCTACGTCACGCACACTAAAGGCATAGTCTCTCCGCTGTAGACCCCCGGTGTGGATCAGCCTACGCGGACCCGCCACAAATTCCGCTCCCGTGGGCAGCTGTTGAAAGATCGCGATAACGCTCACTGACCGGATCGTGACATGAAGTCGCTGTGGGCGCGACCGTCTCGGCCGATGCCATACCCGGCTGCCCCCATCGCCGCTCCGATTCGCTACCGGGGGTGCAAACTCGTCCGAGTGTGGCTGACTGGTCATTCTTAACATGGCCGAAAGCGGCCAGTCCAATATTATTCATTGCACGCTTGACAAAGGTTCAGTTCCCTAAGCGATGGACCGGATGAATCGGCGGTTCCCGCTCCGTTTCTGTTCCTCTTAGTATCCCTTCAATTGCCTGAATTAGAATCGCCGAATTGTTCTCCAGCGATTTCTCTGATTTCACCAAGAACGCGGCTGCGCCCTCCTCAAGGAGCTTGGCTTCGTTGCCCTGACCAAGTCCGCTCAGCACCATGATCGGGATGTGTTTTAGGCGAATGTCGCCTTTAAGTGCCCGAAGAACGTCGAGCCCCGATAGTTTGGGCAGCATCATATCCAGCAGAATAAGGTCAGGATTGTTCTCACGAGCACTTCGGAGACCTTCGTCGCCGTCCCCCGCGTGGATAACACTGTACCCGGCCCTTAAGAGCGCCCGTTCATTCGCAATCCGCTGAAACTTGCTGTCTTCGATCAGAAGTATCTTCATGTCATTTACCAGTTAGGTTATTTGTCTGGCTTGTCACCACTGCGCCGTGACTCAACAGGCTCTTCGGAATGGACTTGAGCACCGATCCTACGCCGTGTTTCTCGCGGGAGTGATCCTGCATTGCTCGCGCTGCTTGTGTACGAGAACTGCCGAGGCGCTCGTCGAATGAGTTAACGCGCTCCGTATGTGAACAGTCGCGACAAATGAGGACAATGCTATCGGTCTCTTTGCTGATCGTGTACATGCTTCGATCCTACTCTCTCTCGTTACACACAATGTGCAGTATCACTGGTAAAACGACGATGAAGGGTAACTTTAGTTCGGAATCATGCCAAGGCTGAGCGCCTACAATTGAAGCTGTGAGACATTACAGGATCAAAAAGATGAATGGCTTTTCCATTTTCAAGTGCTCACTCTGCAAACACTCCGTCACCACAATGGAGTTCAACGGTGAGCACTCTCGGTGCCGTACCCAAGCGGCTAGGGCAATGAACGAGCACGCCACGGTGGCACATGGCTGCCCACCACCCGTGTCATCGCATTATGCGCAAATCTGGTCCGCACACTAAATGCGCGTTGCCAACAGAATGTTAAGGCAGCGACGTATCTGGCACAGCGATCCTCACGAGCAAACGCTGCCCTAAGTGCCCGAGATCGTCACGGTGTTGAACTTCGGCTCGGCATAGGTGAAATGTCGGTTCCATCCAGAGAAACGGCAGGAATCTGGGCTTCATCGCCGTATACCTGAATGATCCGCGGGCTGATCGGATAGCGCCGCATCTGCCGGGCATCGAAAGGTCTCAGCAGATCGGACGCCGCACTTACATCCGTCACGCCCGAATCGAGCCACAGATCGTAGGGCATCTGGATCGAGGATCACTGGCATTCGGTCATGGGTGGCGTAGCAACGGCATTTGGAGTCGTAGTGAGGATCGAGCAGGTTTTGATCCAGTTGCCAATGGGCATTCTCTCCACTTCTCCCACAGCCCCGCGAACGCACCATGTTACTCGAACCTTTCACATGTCAAAGACGGCTATTCAGTCCTTGACGAGCCATGCCAGAGCCTCGTCGCGGGTCTCAAAAGTAGGAAAATCGCGGCGGGAGAAGCTTTTCAGGGTCTCGACAAACCCCTGAGGAAGATTCTCCGTTCCGATGAATGCCGATTTCCTGACGAAGGGCTTGTCAAAGACGGCGGTTTCTTTCAAGACCCGGATGGCTTCCGCGTCAAAAGATGCTCCCGTGAAATCCGAAAGTATCAAAACTGACCCGAGCGGATGAGTAGTCACAACGTCGGGCATTCCTCGGAAAATCTCTTCGACCTCACGAGCCGAACATTGTGACATGTCTAGTTGAAGAATCTGCTTACTCTGATAGGTAACGAACCGAGTACGGTCGGTCATGTATCACCTGCTCCCTACTTCCTACTGGAGGTCTTTTCGAGCGAACCTGTCTTTCTTCAGCGGACGCCAGCATTTTCCGGCGAGAGCACGCTTACTTACGATGGCTTGGTAGAGGTTTTTCTCCACGGTTGCTATGTCCGCGTTGCTGTCCAGCACGAGATCGGCGAAGCTCTTGCTCGGCAGCACGTACTCGTGTGCCGCTGGCAACACCGCATTCTTGTATTGCCACAAGATCAAATCCAGAGAACGCCCGCGCTCGGTGATGTCCCTCACTTTTCGGCGATGGAAGCAGACCTCGTCAGGAGCTTCGAGGTAAATAGACAGGTCGAAATGTTGGCGAAGCTGCGCGAAATGGAAGGCAAGAATGCCCTCCACAATCAGCAGCGACGTGGCAGGAATGTGTTCTCGCCGGTCCGTCACACGCAGGTGCTTCGCAAAGTCGTAAATGGGAGCCTCGACTGCATTGCCTGCGGCGTAATCGCGGATTTGGCTCTCCAACAGGTTCACGTCGGTTGCATGGGGCGCGTCGTAGTTCAGCTTTGCTCGTTCCTTCAGCGACAGATGGTTCATCTCCAAGGCATAGACTTCCATCGAGATAACGTGCCCCTTGAGACGAGAGGCCACACGCTTCGCCACCGTGGACTTACCGCTGCCGGACGTTCCGGCCAGTCCAACGATGAAGACATCTTGCTTTCCATCGGAGTCGAGTTCGCCAACAACCTGCACACTTTGATTGTAAGCAGAATCTTGGGCGGAAGCTCGAACCGAAGGTCAGTGGGAGCCAGCCGCCTCTTTCTGCTGAACACGCATTTACGGCTGCGAATGGTCAATGCGAAGCTCATTGCTATTGCTGACGTTGAGGACTAGGCTCAAGAAGTCCCTTCCGCATAGTTCGGTCGCGCTCCCCGGTGGCCTTTTTGCGCAACCGATAGAAATGGGGGTTACTCCTGGAACCCGTCCTCTGCTCCCTACGAGCACCATGCTTATGAGCGCAATCAGCATCGCTTGCACTCTTCGTTATTGCGCTATCCGCGATCCTTTTGCGCTACAGGATGAGCGGACTGAAATCGCAGATCGCCAGGATCAGATCACAAAGGATGTATCCGTCATGCGGTTAGATCACCTCCCGGCCAAAGGCTCCTGCATGGAGTGCGGCAAGGCGTTCCTGTAGCAATAAAGAAACTGATTGAAAATGAACTGCTGGGGATCACTATACCTTAAAGGTTTAAAGGATCGTCAAATGCCGAAGTTTAAAGAGCACATTTCACTCCAGGTCCAATGCGATTCGTGTAACAAGTCGGTGACGGCCTACCCTCTGGTGAATCGAGGTGATCTTGTCGCGGCACTTAGGGGTGGACTCGATGTGAGGGTAATGCATGTCACCCCCGGCAAGGATCACATTTGGAGTTTGAGTCTTGCAGACAAACAAACCCTGAGCAAGACAATTTACCAACGGTTTGGTTTAAGTTCGTCTTAGTGGGCAAAGCACTCCACTGCACGGCTGACCAAGGCTTATCCGAAATCCGTCCGCACTGTTCCACCGGTTGGAGATCAACGATAACGGCATTGAACTTTCGGCTGTTCAAAAGGCAAACTGCGCCTTGCGCCTTTCGACATATATCGGGCGAAATAGACTTTCCCCGCTGAGACTCGGAGACGCCTTTGCGAGCCACATACACGTAATCGAGATATGGCTTCGAGGTGTAGAAAACACGGACTGTGGAAGTATCTAGTTGTCCGTCCTTTAGTCTCGTCTATTGCCCCTGCGTCCACCGTTCCGTCAGCCACATCGCTGCGGTCGCAGGGTGGCTCCCGCTGAAGCGCGACTTGAGATCAGTTTTGGGATTGATTCCGGTCTGCTTGAGTTCGCGATAGGCTATCAAATGAGCGCTGGTTGAGTCGACGATATAACAACGCCCCGCGTCAACAAGTTTGACAGCGGGGCAAATTCATTAGCGTCTCGGCGTTCCACTAACAAACCCAAGCCAATTATAGAGCTTCGGAGAAAAGGGTTTAATCACTGTGGTCGCTGAACCATTGTCCATATCACGGGGGTTACAGCTTTTAGTGTTGGACGGGCACTCGCACCGAAGGTCAGTCGCAGAGTCGGAAGCATGGCAAGCACCGCGAGGCAGGATTAAGGGCACAAAGCCAGTGAAGCGAAGTGCCGTTAGATTGGCGGACTCCTCTCTCGTAACTATGGTACTCTCCGGGGCAGGAGTTGGGTCTCACTGGGGAGGAGCGCTTGTGAGGCACGAGCCGATTAAGAAGTAAGTTACCTAATTCATGGCTATGGTATCGCGCTATTGGTATCCGCTTACCCAATCACAATCCGGCAGTTCAGCCGCGCCTTGCGACAATTTTCCATTTCGTCCGATGTATGCTTGAAAGCGGAAGGGCGGTTCGACGCCGCCTACAAACGCGCCCAGGTTCTGCGGGAGGAGCTGAAACTGTTTCAGGTTCGGCATGGGGGCTACTGCTGGAGAGTTTCGCTCTTTCGATGAGCATCGCTGCATTTCCCTACACATACCTCAAACACAGAAACACTCGTGAAGGCGGCCGACAAAGCGCTTTATCGCACGAAGAAGGACGGCCGCGACAGGATCATAGTGGCTCCACCGATCAGTACTCCTCGGGTAATGTTTCTTTTTTGGAGAAATCTGGGGGCAACATGTGCACTATTGAACAGGTTCGCGATTCATGAATCAGTTTAGGTACAAACAGCTCAAGAGCATGGTGGTACCGGGCTGCAAGACTCTTGCCGACGGCTTTTTCACAGGCGCTGTTCAAAAAAAGCACCTCCTTCCGAGCGGACATCGAACCTGGGAGTCCATGGGAGAACGGGTACTGTGAGAGTTTCAACGGAAAGCTGCGCGATGAGTTTTGAACGGCGAGATCTTTTACTCGCTGAAGGAGGCACAGATTCTGAGGGAGAGGTGGCGCGTGGAATACAACACGGAACGGCCCCACTCGGCTCTGGGTTACAGGCCACCGGCACCGCAAGCAATAGTCCTTACTGCTTAAATAGTGATTGCAAAGAGGCGTCATCAATCCGGCTTTTCGCCGCCAACCAATGAGTAAAATCTCGGGGACTAATGTGTATCGGTTTTTGAACTGTCTTTTTCTCAAGACCGGACTCAAGGTCTGCCTGTTTGCCAGTGTTGGCGATCACCGTCCATGTCTTCGTCTTCCTTGCTTTCCTACGCCCGGTGGCGGTTGAGCGAATTTACCTTCATTTACGCATGAGTATGACGAGGTCTGAGTTCCGAGACTGTGCCAAAATGACCAGTTCTTAAGCGTCCGGCTCCGATCCACAATCAAATCTGCCAGACAGCAATCGGCAAATCAGGCGCTTGGGGGTCTAATCCGGCGAGAAGCGCTATTTTCGTCGCTACCAGCACCTCTAACAAAGTGGCGGTGTTACGAACGCTTCCCGAGATGGTCCAAATGCGATCCCGCACGAAGTTCAGCAACTCTATAACGTGAGTGTCCGTCTTGACAGGATGCATGGGGTACGCGGCTTTCTTCGAAAGCCTAAAGAGGGAAAACTTTAGATGGGCTGACTCAGTTCTGGGAATCTGATAGAGGGTTCGGAAGTCTGTCTCAGTTTATTCGAACCCCTCGTCAAACCGAAAATAGGCCCGAACAGCCCGCCAACGGTTCATCGCTTAGGCGATTGCTTTAGCCGCGCCAACGAAAGTATCCCCATCCCCCGCCGCCGAACAGAAATAGCACGATAAAGTAACGATCAATACGGTTTCCATGTTGGAACCTCAGCTGTAATCAAAGAAGCTGGACTGGCCTATGTAACAGTCGTCTCACCTCTTCACTGGATAACATGATAGAACTGGCGAAAACGGATGCCTGATCACATTAGACCACTTTGAGCCGCTCGATTTGTACGGGGCAGTTTGCACATTAGTAACCGGATGTGCGCGCTCAACACCCTGCGCCACCATATTTATTCCAGAACTTTCTCAGATGTGCAGTTTGGATCAGTCGGGCCATTCTTTTTGGGCCTATACTGAATCGATTGACGAGACGAAGAGTCGCAGCGAAGAGCACTGCTCCGGCGTCATTGGAGGGAAACAGGAATCTGACCCATAGCACCAGTAAGATGACAGCCAAACTGCGCGAGTCTCCCCAACCGCCCCTTTCACGTCCCGGTGCGACCCCTGACTCAGACCGCGCCAAGAAGCCACGCCTCGCCGAACCCTCTCCCTCCGGCGCAGAACTGAACCCCGGAGATCGCGTCGAGGGTTTGGGCAACTTCGGAGTACCGACTGGGGAGTTGGGCACAGTTGAACAGGTAGACGAACAGGGCGCGGTCGTCAAGTGGGATGATGACGGCCTGCATGAGGGTCCGCCAACCTTGGCTCAAGAAAGTCAGAAGAAAGCTCATCCCCTTGCCAAGCCAGCAGGTGCATAGTTCAACAGTCTTAACTTGCCAAAAGGACAGGCGATATTCGATGCAGGGATAATCGCCAGCCTATCCACTCCTACAGTCGAATGCGGAATTCTTCGTTTGACCTGCCCAATTATGGGCACTGTGCCAAACTGTCGGCAGTCGTTCGGCACCAAATGCTCACCTGCGAAGCGATCTCTCTGTGAAATGTTCAAGATACCGTTCCGATGCCTTTGGTTACCGGTTTGCGGGTGAGTTTTCTAAAGCTGGCAATGCCATCCAAGAGCAACAACAAGTTCCACCCCAAGAGATTCCTTGCCATCGGCGAGGGCAGAATAGTCGTGGCCCTTCCCAAGGAACAGACAATCTTCGCGCAGGGAGACGCGGCCGATGCAATCTTCTACATCCAGAAAGGCACGGTTCGACTGACTGTCATATCCGAGTGTGGCAAAGAGGCTACGTTGGGGATATTGAGCGAGGGACAGTTTTTCGGTGAGGGTGCATTGGCGGGACAGCGTCTGCGCCTAGGTTCGGCAATCGCACTGGCGGACTGCGAACTTTTGCGAATTGACAAGAAGGCAATGATGCTCGCGCTCCGTGAACGCAGGTTTTCAGATGTGTTCGTAGCCCATATGCTTGCGCGGAACATCCGTTACGAAGAGGACTTGGTTGACCAACTCTTAAATTCTAGCGAAAGAAGACTAGCTCGGCTTTTGCTCTTGCTTGCACATTTCGGAAAGGAGGGCGTGCCCGAAACTGTAATCCACTCAATCAGCCAAGGAACCCTCGCCGAGATGGTAGGCACGACTCGGCCGCGAGTTAATTTATTCATGAACAAATTCAGGAAGCTGGGCTTCATTGACTATGGACCCAGCGGATTGCAAGTTCATAGTTCACTTCTAAACTTTGTTCTCCACGGCTAATTGGCGTCGGGCTACTCGCACTGACCTGCCGATGCGACCGGAAATACTGGTAAGTCCCCAACAGCCCAGCCGCCATGTGCGCGATGAGCCGCAGCTCAGTCGAAGGTGAAGGAGCGGAGAGAGCTGCGGTCAACAGTACGTTCAAAATAAGCGTCGCCGCAAGAAACTTGGTTACGGCGAAGGGGACGTGAGCTATGCAAAAGCGCCGGGGATTTGTTTGCTACTCTGGACGTCGCGGATGTTCCGCACGCTTTGTTCCAACGTTCTCAGGTCCTCTTCAATAGCATGCGATAAATGTTTGAGTCCGTCTAACATCTCGATCACGCCCTTATCAACGGTGCTGAGTCTCGCTTTCTCAAAGTGGCTTCTCGCTTCGGTATAGCTCATCGGTCCACTCCTTTAAGTTCGCCAGATGCCGCTCTGCTAATCTTTGCTCGATAGCCTTATTCGCGAGCAGCCTTCGATCTGCGTGGGGCTCGAATCGTCTGTTTCCCATTTGCAATGTACAAGCGTCGCCAATCCGTGCGCAGCAAATATGACAGGCGACCGAGACAATTTGACGGGGTGAAAGTTTCTTTATTTTCACTCTCCCATGATCTAACCGGTGCCAAAAGGGAAATGCTCACTTTTGCTCATGCCGTTCGTTACGAAAGTCTGTTCTTGGACTGAGTTTACGAGAATGTCTTTGATTTTTGAGCGCCGAATCGATTTTGTATTCGCGTCCCGGAGGGACACCGAGGCACGGTGCCTCGGGAAGAGGCGGTAAGGAGCACGTCGTCGTGGTTAAAGGTTAGTTGTTTGTTTTAGGGTTCTTGTGTTCGGGGTCATCGTCCACGCAAATGACCAAACCGGGAGACAGTGGCGCATCGGCGATTTCTATCGCTTTCTTGGTTGCTGCTTGGATAGCGTGGTCCCAACCCCTGAATTTTCCGACCCGACGGGATTGCCGCACGTAAACAAGCGTTGTGTCCCATACATCGTCCCCGAAGTTCTTCATTCGAACCTTAACCTTATGATTAAGCGGAGTGGTTACGGTGATTTCCTCGGATGAATGCTTGAGTCTAACAGATCGATCACGGGCCTTCCCTTCTCAAATTGGCTTCCCGCTTCGGTATGGCTCATCAAATTCCTCAAGCTTTCCCGTGACGACTAAAAAGTTTTTCTCTCGGATCGAGTCTAGAAACCAGTCCAATGGCTGTACCGCAGACAGTCTTACGGGAGGCGGAGGCGGTCGAGTGAAGAACATATCCCTTGTTGTCATGACCCATGATCCAGCCTGCAATGCTTTCCCAGATGCTCACTATTGACCAGTTCGTGACCATCGTTCCGCTTCCTCCTCTAGGTCTATGGGATGTCCAGACGCTCTGAATAATCGCTACGCGTAGCTTGAATAGATTGTTCCCAAGCGGCACTCATGGTGGCAGAGGCTGCCATGACACGACCTACTTGTACAGCTTGCAAGCCCTGCGTATGGCGTACGAATTATGGTCGCTTTTCTACATGTTCAGTATTGACCAGACCCACCCATAAGATCGGGGCATCATCTTCCGATGAGGGAACTTAGCCCAAAGAACGAGTGGGAAAAACTTTTCACTGCCGCGTAACAGTGCGGCAACAAATAGTCGCTAAGCTTTTTCAAGAATACTCCTACAGCCGCTCGCTGATCGCCCACGGGTGGGCGGCTAACTTTTCATCGAGTCCGGCCATGAAAGAGAGCATCAAGTCGAGCGCCAGGTTAGGGAATGGGCCGCCTGCGTCCGCTTTGCTTTTGATTTCTGTTGTCCTCTCGGTTCTCGGAAGTGGTTTTTGCTTTTTGTTTTTCTACGTCGAGTAATCGTATGGCAGACAGGAGTTCTGATGCCTTCACAGACCACTCTTTTACCGAATGTGTCTGGGAGGAGTTTCACCATCCTGAAGTATGTCAACAAAGTTCCGTCTTTCGCTTCGTGCAGCAAATGCCAACAGAAGTTTTTTACGCCGCCTAGCCATCGCTTCGTCCCCTCAGGGGCAAGCGACTACTTAAAAGAGAAGTTCTTGTGGCATAAGTGCGTTGCGTCGGGGATCGAGGAAACTAAGAAGGCTAAAAGCGGTGGCGTCAACTTCTAATCAGAAAAGTCAGACAGTATGGCATACGAGTCCCCCGAATCTCGTGGCAAGGGCGTCGGATTCAGGAGAAGCGGGGCTCGGCTTTCAGGCAGGGAAGACGAAGGAGATATTCTGCTGAGGTTCGGACTGTTGCTATTCGGGTAGTCGGAGTTCTGGGGAGTCGGCTCGGCAACAGACGCCATACCGCTGCCAAAGCCGGAACCACGGACTATTCGCTAGCATTTCATCGTGCCTTCGATTCGCAGCCGAGATATCGCTTGCGCTGAGTGGCCTAATATCCGGCGCTTCGAACATTTCCTGTAGCTGCTCAACCTCGTCAATGATGCGTTCAATGTCCATTCCGTTTCAATATCCAACATGAGCATGGCAATCGTCAAACGGAGCGGCATGGGGCGCTGGCCGGCGCGAACGGCTCACGCAACATCTGTGTTTTGATACAAGTCTATGTCCGATCTGCGCGCGATTAAATCCCAAGAACTGGTCATTTTTGCTCAGTCCGGGGATTGAAGTCTTAGCCATACTCTTGTATGCGAGCTTGTTCGGCGGCGATCAGGCTTAGCAAAGATTAATGAAGACGAAGACATGGACCGTGATCGCCAACACTGGCAAACAAGCAGACCTTGAGTCTGGCCTTGAGAAAAAGACGGTTCAAAAGCCGCCACACATTAGCCCCCGAGATTTTACTCATTGGTTGGCGGCTAAAAGCCGGATTGATGACGCCTCTTTGCAATCATTATTTAAGCGGTAAGGACTCCCTGACGCGAACTCCTCCTTTAGAAATGCTGCTAGACATGAATGGCGAACTTCAATGTATTCGGCTCTGCGGTATCGCGGAGTTGACCGTAAAACTCTTTCGACTCACCCGTCCTAGCATTTCTGAACAGGAGACGAGTAAGCTTCCACTCCAGTTCACGGGTCCAGCCGTCACAATGCCTCGTTCACACCGAACCCGAGATTTTGATTTTCCTATGCTTCGAAAAGCGCGATCATACTTTTTTTCATTGGGCACACTCCCATGCTATGGTCTGAGCGTCCAATTCAGACCTACGAAGCTCCGACCGCAAATCGGGGTTTTAATTTTTCTGGGTTTTATCTTCTCCCTTTATCACACACTGATCGCCACCCTCGGGAGCAAGTACGGCTTCCCACCTACACTGCTGATAATCGTCGTCTAGCTTACGGATTACTTGCTGAGCATTGGCTGAACTCAGCACAGTAGCCTCTTGTCTTTCAACGAAGATCGGGTACCATGTCTTGTCAATATCGCCGTCGATCTTTATCCAGACGGTCACATTGCAATTCTCTCACCACCGTCAAGGCTGATAAGATTGAAACTGCGCCACCCGGCAGTCTAGTCACTCGGCGGGAGGTTAGCGGGGACAAATGCAAAAAAGGCCCGCGCGGTAGACTGCGGACCTCAGAATCAACACCGGGCTTGAAAACTTGCTCAACTCCCGTAAGTGCTTGATTGAGCCCAGGCGCCCTCGGCGTCGACTTTGGGACAACGAACAGTTCAATTGCCCTTGGGTCACAGACGGTGCGCGACCACAAAGGTGGTGCCGCCCTGCAGAAGATAGAAGCAGCAATCGGAATCGCCACCTTTCTCCATAGGTAAACACTAGCCGACATATTGATACTTAGCAGGGCCGGCTGTTGTTGCGCTGTTATCCTGCAGTCATATGCACAAACGTTGGGTTCCTGCGATCGGTTTGTTTGTTTCCTTGCTGACGTTTCCTACGGGGTATTCTCGCGCCCAGTATGCACCCGAACAAGATGAGGCGATGCGGACAAAGATCGATGCGGCCGTTCGACCCTGCCTTCACGATTCCCACGCCTCATCAGTGCTCATCAAACAGGATGCTAACCTCCGTTATCGTCCGCGAGCTGCCCGCCGCATAGAGCCATTTCATCACTGCGATTGTGGCCGACTCTCCGAGAATCGGATTGCCGCCCAGCAACTCGACATTCACCACGTTCCCCTTCGCCGAAATGGATACCCGCAAACGTACAGTTCCGCCAATATTAAGCCGCTTCAGCGTCTCCGGATAATCGGGCTCGACCCGCGTGATCAGCTTTCTTTCGACACTGCCGCTGGGAACCCCTATGGCGAGTGTCTTCACACCCTCCACACTGGCTGCACTGCTCACATATCCAATCGTACCTCGCGTCCGGGCGACGTAGGCCACGACTTCGGCATCCGATCCAAGTTCTTTTGGCATGGAACCTTTGCCCGTGAACACCAGCGTGCGGTAGTAAGTCTGCAAATCGTCTTCGCTTATGCCGAGGTATTCCAAGAAAGCGGCGCGGGCCGGCCCACCCTTCTCCAGCACGGGTTGCACACGCGAACCGTCCGCGAGCGCGATCCTCTGCTCCAGAAACACGCGTTTTAGGTCAGCCGCGGAGATCGCGTCTGCCTTCACGCTCGAATTGGCAATTACCTTAACATTGTCCGCAAGGGAATCTCCCGAGACAAAGATCGCCAACCCGGCAGCAACGAGGAAGAAGTTCCGACATTTCATCGCGTTCTCCTGTGCCTACTCTTGCTCGCAACTAGAAATTGATGCCGGTCTTAAGGACCAATGCGTCGGTGTTGGGTTGGAAACCCCGCGGATTAACTTGCGTGTAGAATCCGTTGGGATACGGCCCGCTGCCGTAGCCATTCATGAAGTGCCCTTCGATTTTCATGTTCCAGTGCTTGTTAAGGTCAACCCGCCCCGTGATGACTTTGTCGTAGTCGTGATTGGCAGGCAGATTGGTGTCAGTTGCCGGAGGATAAAAGACGGCGAAAGCGCCGGTTACGACATTCGTGATTGTGTAGTGAGAGTAGTAGGACCCGATTTGGAGCCGTTTGCAGATGCGATAAGCTCCTGAGACGTACCAGCCTCGGATGTCGGCGAAGCTTTCGGAAATGTTGTTGAAGAGCGACTGGTTGCGCCAGTAACGGCGATACTCGGAGTCGATTCGCAGTCTGCCCGCGGCGTACTCGCCATAGAACTGATTGGTCCAGTCGGCTTTCGAAACCTCAGAGTAGGGTACTAATCCTGCCCCGGGGTTAAAGGGGTTGATCGCTGAGCCTTTGGCGGTGATGTCCTCATTCAACCGCGACGCTCCAATGAGCAGACCCTTGAGCCGGGTGTTCCAGCGAAGATCCGCACCGTACTGCAGGCCGCCATAGCTCTTGATCTGGGCTCCGACACTGCTTAAGTAATAGACATAGCCGCTATAAATGCTGTCGCTTCGATGCCCGGCGTATGCCGTATAGGAAAGATCGCCAAGACGGCGCGGCAGGGGCAAATTGCCGTAGACGTCGCCGCCCAGATGAGCAATCGTGGCGTCGCGAAGATCGGTCGGATAAATGCTTTGCGGCAGCAAGGCAAAAACATGAAGGAAGTCCAGATCTTGCGAATCGGTGTACAGGCCGAGCGTGGTTTTCACTTTGCCACCGCGAAAGCCCAACCAACCACGGAAGCGGTAATCCGCGACCGCCCAGTCCAGTGAGGGATGGTATTGCCCGAGTTGGCCGAGATTGCGGTCGTAGAGTTGCGCCCCGACCCGGAGCCTATCAGTAATGCTTGTGGACACATTGACGCCGAACTCGGTGAAGGCGCCGCTGCCTTGACTGGTGTTCATGGTCAGCCAATTGTTGTCGTTTGTGTAGACAAAACCCTGCGATGCAAATCCGTGGATTTGCACGTCGCGATCAAAGAGTTTAAAGTCTTGCGCCTGTAGCGCGACTTGGCCGATGCAGAAACAGGCAAACACCATTCCAAAGAGCCGCCGGTCCACACGGCTTCTTTGATGATCTACCAACGTCGCTGCTGCCAACCCACACCTCCCACTAAGAGTTATCAGGATGCGTCAGTAATGTATGCCAACAATGTTCATAATTGACCGCCTCGCAGCCTTTGGTAATGTCTGGTGCTGTCCACTCTGATCGGCCCTCCGTGTTTCACTCACTTTCCGAAATACCGAGAAGTTGCGCCAGGGCCAACCAATGCCGGGGATGCGGGTGGTAGCCTTCGCGAACCCGACCCGCATGTGAGAAACGCTCGAGTCACAGTCTCACGAAGTATGCTCGCGACAACAAACACCCGGATGAGGTCAAGTCGTCTTCGCCGAACGATCGGTTTTTGATCGCATTGCTTTTGCCAGCCCAGAATCGCGAAACCGGACCACCGGTTTGCCTAGCAGAGAAAGTGATGGATGTAGACGCACGGGAGCAGTAGTCGGACATTTTCTCCAGTCCGGTTTATGGGGCAGATTGGCGGGCTTTTCCCGAAGGTTTCAGCAAATGTGGGGCAGATTTCTCTGCACTTTAGACTGCGTGGCAGAGGGCAAGACATTCGAACCCTCGGTACAGCTTCTGAATGGCGCAAGCGCCCACACTCCCATACGTTACGCGGAATCAGCTATTCGGGAGAATTTTCAAAGACTGCGTGCTAACCGTGCAGTCGTTCTAACCAGTCCAGTTTGATGACGGTTCGAAAGGCGAACGGCTGGCGATTCTGTGGCTCACAGTGGTCACATTGCACTCGCCAATTAGTTAGCGCATGACTGCTTGGCTAGCGGCCAGTCCGAAAGCTTGCGCTCCATGATGCAGATGTCGCGGTACAGCGCCCTTCGATGGTGCGGTCGCCGCAAACTGAGTCGGCGAATGCAGATTGTCGAGGAGCACTTCGACGCTCTGTCTAGTGAGGAAGACTGGGGTCCTCGCTTCAATGTTGCACCGACCCAATCCGTCCCGGTGATTCGCCAGAATCCCAAGGAACCAAGTATCGGGATGTTGCAACAATGACAGGTGCAATGTCCCAAACGAAGCGTACCCATTTAGTCCGATTGGTTTCCCACCGAAGCCACTCAGGTCAGAGTGACCGTGCTGACTTCTTGACCTGACGGAGCAGCCGTGGCACGTAGAACGGGTAGAACGGCAGTCACCCGTGTTCCGGATTCATTGGACTGGACTTGCAGAGTACCACCCAATTGCCGCAAGCGTTCTCGCATCCCGCGAAGCCCTACGCCGGTGTGAGCCGACGACCCGAACACGGACCCTTTTTCGAGCGGAATCCCTTTGCCTACATCTTCGATCTCAACTCTTAAACAAGCCTCGTCTTTGCGTTAGCCAACAACAACACTAGCTGCCGCATTTAGTTACTTTGGTTGTCAGGACTGTGCATTCCGGACCAGCCGAACCACTCTTTCCAGCCCTATGCTGTGTTTATTGAGGACATGAACAGTCACACCGAAGGCCGCTGCTCTGGCCTCTTATGGAAAGAAGCGATGAAATATGACTCATATCACTGATAATCCGATACCCAAACTGCATGAAGCTCCCCAACCACCCTTGTCATACCCCGGCGCAACCCCTGACGCAGACCGCGCAAAGAGGCCGCCGATCGGCCAGCCCTGGCGTTGGTCGGGCGCAGCGGGTGTGCCGTGTCCGACAGATGCCGTGAGTACTCATCGTTTCGTTTCGTAAAATCATGTGCCCAACGGCACAAGACGCGCAACTCCCGCAAGACGACGAAACCCGTCGGCTGCTCGCAGCCTCCGAGGCGTGCCGGGCCAAGGAACTCGCCGCTTCCGATCAGTTGTCAAAGCCGCGTCATAGCATGCTGTATCCGGCATATACTCGACTGGTGGATGCGCTTGGGGCTGTGCGGCTCAAGTGCAACGACATAAGACTGGCGATTAGAGCGCATCGTAAGGAGTTGCGAGACAAAGGGAAGTAGCGATACGGGCGCTTGACACGGTAGACGTGTGGCGTTGGGGTCTTCAGATGTACTGCATCCTCGAATCACTTAGTGTTCTTACGCAAGATCTGGGCCACCGGAGTCCAATTGTAGAATTGTGAAAAAAGTATAATTCTCTTCCGCTCAGACACTTCGAGATTTTCGGGAGGCACAGATCCGAATAGCCGCTGCAATGTCCGCAAGGCCGAGGCACCGCCGAGCAAGCCACTTCCGATCACGAGGGTCTTGTGGCTCGGAATTTGCTGGCTACCGACTCTGGAAGGCTCTCTTCCAACGTGCGTGAAAGCCAGCCGTGTAATTTGGCTCTCGTCTCCGCAGAAAGCGAAATAAACTGAAGTCCCATATGTCCCTCGCGGCACCAGCAGATCGTCGAGTCGGCTGCGAATGGGAACGCGCAGCCCGGAAGCGTCCACTCTACGCGTACTACCATGCCGGGTTTCAGCAAGGCACTCGTCATGATCGCGATCCCGCCTTCGCTGATGTTCACGGCATGAGCGCGAATTTCCGTCATTCCGAGACGGCCAAGCGTCACTGGAACTTCGACTGGGCAGCGGAAGTAGCGACGGTGCTCCCGCAGGATCAGACCATACGCGGCTCTTAAGTTCTGATTGACCGAACTCACGGTAAGAGGTCTCCTTAAGACGAAGTTAGAGCCCTCTTTTAAAGCAATTGCCGTTTCGGCATCACTGTCACTGATCGCAAACATTACGCTAGTTCGGTTTGATGGGGAGTGGCGCACCTTCTGTAGGAACGCCCGCGCTTGCACTCCGACGCTGAGATCGACAATCGTGGCTCCAAACTTTCGGCGGTTGAGTAAGCACGGGGCGATGCTAACTTCACTACATACCTCCACTGAAATGGCGAGTTGCTGCATGGAGTCACTTATTGGTTTGATCGCCGCCGCGTCCTTAGATACCAGAAGAGCACTGCAAATTGAAACAGAAGGTGCAGGTGCAAGCACAGGCGCGTCTTGCAACATCTTGAGAACAGCAGCCCCATCAACGACTGAAACTGTGGGTGTTAGCATGTAGAACCTCCTTTTAACCGATCGTCGGTCAGAAGCTCCACATAACTATCAAACTTCTGGGGACAGCCTTTACACTACTCCGAGGGACATCATTGATATACGTGACGTTGGGCCCTATGTCGCTTGGGTTATCCTCGTTCGGGGTCAACCTCAAACTTATCTCCCCGCCCATCTCAAGGCGGCAGGTCAGGGTGGATTGGCTCATTCCTGAGCAAAAAAGCTCGACTCTTATGAAATTTAACGATAACTTTGTGCCGCCATGAATCGCGTCCTCTTGACTGCTATCGCTTGCCTTCTAACATCCACCTGCTTTTCCACCATTATTTATGTGCCTGCAGACCAGCCCCACCATTCAGGCTGGAATCAACGCGGCGAATAACGGCGACACTGTTCTCGTGTCTCCTGGAACATGGCAGAAAGCAAAATAGGCTGGTTACTCTCTAGCACCCAATTCAACAATCGCAATCGAAACTATCTTCGGCGTTTGTAGGAATGCCCATCGTGGTCAAAAGGTCCGACACGCATGCCGTAATCCAGCATATCGGACCGAGATGCGGAGTCCCGCCACCCTACCGCTCCGAGCGCTGTCGAGCAAATCATGGCCACATGGCCTCTGTATCGGGCGGTTTGACTTTAGACATCAAATCGTGAAACGATTATTTTTGTCGGGCGGAAGAGCGGATTTGCCCGCAAATTTGACGCTGTTCTCGCCCTTCGTGCGCATTTATTCTTCCATAGGAAGTTGCCTTCTGCGCATTCGGAAATCTTGAGAGGGGCTGAATCATGCCACTCGTGGCGTCGTCGAAGAAACTCATCAAATTCGATACTAAGACATTCCTCTCCACCATCAACGGCGGTAGGAAGATCGAAGCTTTTCCCAAAAAGCAGACGATCTTTGCTCAAGGCGACCCGGCCGATGCTGTTTATTACATACAGGAAGGGAAGGTAAAACTCGCGGTTGTGTCGCAGATCGGGAAGGAAGCCACAATCGGCATTCTGAACAAGGGCGATTTTTTCGGCGAAGGTAGCCTGACAGGGCAGCCGCTCCGCCTGTGCTCGGCAATCGCAATGACGGATTGCTCGGTGATGAAAATCGATAAGAAGTCCATGAATGAAGTGCTCCACCGGGAGCACGCATTTTCCGACATGTTCGTGGGATATTTGCTGACACGGAACATCCGCTACGAAGAGGATTTGGTTGACCAGCTTTTCAATTCGAGTGAGAAAAGAC
>Ga0302300_1000438_pt1 | contig 29275 bp, 20 predicted proteins | sample III_Palsa_E1_1_FD_198756 | JGI IMG/M metagenome (GOLD analysis project Ga0302300, IMG submission 198756) | Peat permafrost microbial communities from Stordalen Mire near Abisko, Sweden - III_Palsa_E1_1 | ecosystem: Environmental > Terrestrial > Soil > Palsa > Peat permafrost | place: Sweden...
TATAAGTATGTATTTTGTTATAAGTATGTATTTTGTTATAAGTATGTATTTTGTTATAAGTATGTATTTTACTGTAAATACAATTAGTGCCACAAAACATGTTACTGTGAGACACATAATGGTAATTAATCGATAGATTGGCATATGTAGGCATAGAAATTTATATACCTTATAGTAAGGTATATGATGGTTATTAACATGTGTTATGTGTTTTTATATATGTTAGAGTGAGAGGATGAGGATGAGTTGGGAAATGGGAGTGGGAAATGGGGAGTGGAGGGAGAGAAAGATACGCTTAAATGTTAATTACTTTAATTCACCCAGAGCAACAAGACTTATGAAAGTTGTAACCTTGTCACCCCAATTACAATTTGTAGTTCCAAATACAGGAAATTTGTCAAATATATAATATCCAGAGTAGGATACTTTTTTGTGGTAACCGTCAAACTCAAGGTATATCGATTTAAGATGTACAGCTGACCAGATGTGGATGATTGGAATATTGTTCTGATAGAACATATGGTCAAATTCATCAATGGTCTCAATACCAGAACTATTGGAACGATAGTTAATTATGTAATCACCAGTCAATTGTCCATTCTCAAAATAGGCATTAACTGTAAATTCTATAAGGATATAACCAGTAATTGTACCTGTCACTACACAGTTACCATCAAGAACATCTTTTCCCAGCGATGGTGAAAACTTTGTACTAACAACCACCGTTGCATCTACCATGCTAAACTCATCATCCAGTACCATGGAAAAGTTGGATGATAAGTTATCTCCCTTCAATGATGATGATAACAATGACAATGATGTTGAATGCGGAGATAAGGGACAAGACAGAGGAGGGTGAGGAAAGAAGGATTGAAACAGTTCAGACGTCGATAACAAATTACCAACTGTATCATATGGTAATCTAATCTTTCTTGTTTCTCTTTCACTGTGTGATACAAGTGGTGATTGTGAGACATGAGGCCTATTCCTGACAAATAAATCCGTGTCCACCATTGTTATTTATTAACATTATTTTGCTTAATTTCAGTTATAAATGATATATATTAACATAACCATTACAACACATCTTGGTGTTGTACAACACAACTAAATACATACAAATAATAGATGTTGTTATGAGAATAGATACCCTTTCCTTTCCCTCCTTCTTCCTTCTTCCTTCTTCCTTCTTCCTTCTTCCTTCTTCCTTCTTCCTTCTTCCTTCTTCCTTCTTCCTTCTTCCTTCTTCCTTCTTCCTTCTTCCTTCTTCCTTCTTCCTTCATCTAATTCCTATTCTAACACAATAAAGATGGTTTGCTGTGTTGATATTATCAGGTATGAATTACAATGTTATTGTTGTTAGTGTTAATAATAGTTATTCAAACAGTGTATGTGTATATATTTCTGTGAATTACCGGAAAGTTGGACTTTTGGCAAAAATTCTTGAAAGGTGCAAAATATTAAAAAGTGTTGTCGAATTCAATGACCATGTCATTGAAAATTATATCATTTGTATTATGGGCGATTGTTTTAAGAATTTTTTGCCAAAAACAGTTATTGTTGTTTAATCTTTCGGTCATTGTAACTCATGTCTTCATAGTTGTGTAAAATATCTATGTATTTGTTATAATGTAATTATATTTAAGCCTATAGTTGGTTATAATATAACCTGTTCCAAATTATATACACATATGTATAAATTTATTCAGACACATCTTGGACAATGTACAATTATTACAAATAACTATTCATTCAAACAACTAATACATACACACATGAATAAAGTTATACCAGTCCAAGAACACAGATGGACAATTTGTGTGTTATTACATGGCAATACGTGTAGGCAAAGACCCACAATATCCATGTGGAATATGACAGTAATTAACAAATAATTGAATGTGTGATTCACATGGATATTGTGGGTCTTTGCCTACACGTATTGCCATGTAATTACCCCAATATAGTAAGTAATTAACCTGTGATATTCCGAAGATAGTTTGTATTAAACAAACAGTCATTCAAACAATACTATGTTGTTTGTTAGCTAATATAAACATAACATATACTTAATAAACATGGTAAGTGGAAATAATATCGTTATCTTTATTTTGTTATGTAATTGTGAATTGATGTAAAATATCCTATCAAACTTAAAGTGGTTATTAATAGTAGTTTATGAGATATGCATTATTAAAGTTAAATTCATTACATTATTACGTCTGTTGTGTTTAACATTAAATTATAACATTGTACATTAAAAACAACATGTTTAGTAGTGAAACAGAAGGATGGTAAAGTAAATAGTGGTATAATGATTAAATACAAACATGGTTTGTATTTTGACTGTTTAATATATTTTTACCCATATAAAAACGTGATCATGGTATGGATAACTTTACTACATGGTGAAAAGTACAATATACCTTATGACGTTCCTTATGACGTTCCTTATGACGTTCCTTATGACGTTCCTTATGACGTTCCTTATGACGTTCCTTATGACGTTCCTTATGACGTTCCTTATGACGTTCCTTATGACGTTCCTTATGAATATTTGGAAGGAAGTAAGGTCATTGAGGACATTGTTGATTATATTGTACCTCATGATCATAACAACAGTGATTACAATTACAACAAGAAAACATTGGTTGAACAAAATTTAAGTTCAAGTTCAAATCCATTACCAATACCATTAAGTAAGTACCAATGGGACTCTTATGTTGAGTTCCTACAAACTGGTACTCCAAATAGTACAGCATTGCAAGTTATCGACTATTTAGATAATTATGACCAGGCTAAACAATGGTTAATTGCTGCATATATCAATAGTATGTCAGATGACCAAATACTGTATAACTTTAGCAAAACCAACTATTTGGTCTCTGACTTTACCGTCGATCCTATTTACACACAAGGAGGAAACACTGTTGAACAGATGTTACCTTACATACAACATTTACAACCATTACCCGTTAATTATATTAAGTATATAGTAAATAGGCTATTTGACAACTTTACATATACTGTATATGATCAAGCAGCTAAATATAAATATGTTAACGATATACCCACTCACATATTTAAAGATCTTTTGAAACACGGTTTCATCGTTACTAATCTTAACAAAACACAAATTAAGTACGACATCAATGAACTATTTTCACAGAATAATATACAGAATGAAATACAAAGTAATGTACAAAATAACATACAAAATAACTTTACTTTGTGTTCTGGTCTTGATAGACCAGCATTAATAAGTCCAAGAGTGGCCGAGTACTACAATAACATATCGGAGTATGGAAATAGGATGTGGTTATGTCCAGATGATAAGCCATATCTGAGTGATGAACAGACTTTTGACAATGGTAATAATACATATCGCAGACTTTGTTGTAGTTCTAAACCAACTAATATAAAACAGGCTATAAAAGTACGTAATCACTCTCTGTTGCATCGTCATTGGAAACAAACGTATGAACCAGGAATTAGTATCCGTGACTATAACAAGATATATTCTTTATACACATTTAACAAGCCATCATCTTATGGTCGTGATTACTATATTTACCTTGTATGTGAATATGACCCCCATTATCGTAAACTTATTGCATTTTCTATTTAATGTTACCGTTTAAACACTACTATCCAATTGTTATTGTATGTGGTGTTGACAATATTTTATATCATTCAAAGTGGTATTACTACTATTAGTAGTAATATGAGTATAGGGCTAATACCATCATTGAAAGTAAAACATTGTAACAAAACAAGTTTAATAACAACAATAGTGTACAATACACTATTAATTATGGATACACTCTATTTGGGTATGTTTGTGTGAATGGTTAAATTATTAACATTGTATCCTAATTTAATAAACTAACGAGTTAATGTTAAAAGTACAAGATATTGTACCTCTAATATATTATTAACATGAGGGTATTTAAACTGTGTTTATACTGTTACATGTTTTGTGTTAGTGTTACAAAAAGTTAATATTACAATGTACAATAAAAGATAGTAATGGTATTATTTAGATAGTGTGGTATATCTAACACCTGTTACAACAATATAATTGTTGTAAGTGTTTTTGTTTTGTGTTTTAATGTCAAAGTATAAGTTGTAGTGTACAATCTTATTGTTATTATGTATACACGACTATATGTATACTCTTTAACATTAAAAGATACTCACCTCGACAACCATAGTGTGTATTTGTCTCTTATTGTATCAAAGTATATGTGTTACTGGAATAGTAAACTTGGATCCAATTATTAATGTGGTATGTTAACAAGTAACAAGTAACTACTATTACTACAATATTTAACATTACGTTACATAAAGATAGTGTTGTTATCCTGTAATCTTTAATTTGTTTGTGGTAAGATATAACATTACACATACATAATATTACTGTAGTGTTTTATTTGGAATGAGTTTTTCCACCTTATTAATATATTATATATTAATAGTATTATTGGTGACACAGTAGGTATTTATTTTGTTTAATAATGTATATAATACACTGTTAATATTATAATGTTACTATTATTATACAAGATTTTTTCCTGTACAATTTTTACCAAAAAATTATGTCTGATGCTCGGATACCTGTTTTTCAACACCCTGATCTCATCAGTGTAAAACATGCTGATGTGATGATATTACTTTTGGGTAACATGAGTATTAAGTGTTAAGTAGTAGTGTGTAATACTTTAATTTTAAACTAGTTTTATACTACTCAACATAACATGTAATTATAATTTTAATAATGGAGTAAGGTCAATGTAGTTATTACATTAATATACCATTTACAATTAAACACAGTGTCATTGTAACAATGTATTTTACGTAGGTGGTATCAAGATGTTAAAAAACAGGTATCCGAGTATCAGACATAATTTTTTAGTAAAAAATGTACAGGAAAAAATCTTGTATTGTAATGGTAATATTACAATGGTGTTGTTATGTAATGATTGTTGGTGTTAATTTATATAATTAACAACTAATATACAATAGTGTAACACGTTGACTGTAACAGTGTTTACATTTTGGGTATTAATGTTGTGTATATTAACATTGTGTTAACCTTATTTAAAATAAAGTTTGTTGTGTTAACCATGTTACGTAAAGTTACAAAAATATTAAAAATAGTGTATGATGGGGGGGGGTGTTAAAAATTAGTTTATACTAGACAAGTGTTTACACATCGTTAATGACATTTAACATATTAGGTTAAAAGTTGTAAACCAGTACAACAACAAAATAACAAATCTAGTAATTTGGTCATTATATACAACATTACTATAATTCTATGTTGAACATGAGCTAATTTGTATTTAGTGTAACACATAACAATAACTTTAATTACGAGATAGATAATGTATAATTTTTATGACGATGTGTTATCTATATCTGTTAGTACCATTATTATTATTTCTACTAACACATTACAACCTATACAAAGAGGTTTTACTTTTGTTGTGTCTCCATACCTGGTTTTTAATACTTAGGTGACATACATCCATTCAAAACAACATGTTGATACAACATTATTACTTTTAATAGTATGTTATACAATGTTACATTGTATAAACACAATACATATCTACTATCAAGGTTAAACACTTTATATTGGATGCTAAACTATTGTTACTTAAAATTAATATGTTGAATAGAATATATGTACAATTATACTACATAGTGTAGTATTTATATTATCTGTTAATAATGTATGTTAAAACAATAATACATTCTAGGTGAGTGTTATTAGAATATTAAAAGTCAAGTGTACATGATACAAGTTGTAATTCCTTAACAAGGAATGTGTACAATGTTAATCTGGAATATAAACAAAACAAGTGTTTAGTTAACAATACAACATAATGCAACATTAACAAGTAATACTAGTATCATGTAACATATAATATATTACCACAATACGTAAGTATCACCTAATGTGTGTTATTTTAATGACTAACATCAAGTACCAAATAACATATTATACCAATAAAGGTGTAGAAATGTTACCTAACTTTATACAATTGGTGTGAAATGTTAAATCTTGGTTAAAATAGGTTTGGTATTGTGATCACTACAATGTCAAGGTTATAACAATATTAAAAATAGTGTATGTATAGTTAGATGTTAAAATTTTTTAGTTTTATGTTTGGAGATAACAAGTTATGGCAACATGAGGTTAACTCTATCTGCTCACAACATATACACATACAAAAAATAAACAAAGTAGTTAATAGTACGCAACATACTATTGTAACACTTAACATGTTAGTTAAATTAACATTACAACAATGTAACTTATAACAACACAACCATTGTTTATAAATTTAGTGTTTTGTTGGGATGTGTTTAACTTAAACATCTTAATCTTGCACATTCTATCTCCATCCACTTCTCTCTATCCAACATTAACATATAGAGTTAATACCAATAACACAACATTTATGTGTGGTAAATTATATATTATATAGTATATTATATACTACTATCAATATTACATTGTTATAATTAAATTTATCGTTTGAATAAGATAGACGTTTTTGTCAAAAGACTTTAATTCTTACCTCTCTACATCTGGTTTTAATATCTCATTCACACTATCTAACATAATGTTTTTGTGACAATACTACTTTTGCACAATATAACACATTATTGCAATATACAAGTGTCAACCATCTTTGTTATTAGGTTATTATAACATGTAATAATAACATCCTGTTATAAACCAGGATTTTTAATGTTATGTTATATACAGTTGTTGTTATCAATCCACAAATTCTAACTTGGTTATGTTAAACACAATATTAAATGTATACAACATTATTGTAATGTTGTTTCAAGTAGGTTTTTATATGGTAATAACATTAATAGTAGAAACAATATGCAACAAGATAGTTATTTGTTGTATTGGTATATAACACAAATACACTACCAACAATACAATCATAACATTACTGCTAACAGTGAGTATGTTTTGTTTGGTAGCTAACTTATAATGTCTATATACTTTTGTTAAAAATTATGTCTTCCTGTCTATACCCGATTTTTAACACCTTGATACTCCACTACCTAAAATGCAATTTGGTATTCCAGGTACTATTTTCTAGGCGATGTAGATAGTTGTATGTCATAGGATATTATGTGGTATGTTAACTTTGAGCTAACTTTACCCTTGTCATTACAATTTATAGTTGCAGTGTGTAGTTACAATTTTAATAATAGAATGGACTTCGTACAGTTGTTACAACAACACAGAACTTATTACTAAAAGTAGTGTTGTCATAACATTATATCTTAGGTAGATGGGGTCAAGGTGTTAAAAACCAGGCATGAACAAGAAGACATAATTTTTTAACAAAAACATATACACAAAATATAGGTTGGATATACTAAACAAAGTATAACTATAGTTAACAGTGATATTAAAACAGTGTTATTGGCAATAATTACTAGTAGTGTTATGTTGTATAACTCACCACCACTCTATAACACAGTAACATAGAATATGTTATGTTGAAAATAACCATGCCTACCATCCTCAAAAGTAATGTTAATGTAACATTACATATTACATGACACTAACTTCACTCTAAATAAAGTTTATTATACTTAACTATCCTCTTTATATCTCTGCGTTACTCTATTACCAAATTTCTTTGTTACTTTACTATCACATAAGATTGTAAAATATTGCAAAACAGTGTATATTAGGAAAATTATTAAAAAGTTAGTTTACGATAAACACATAAGTAACAATAGTAGTACACTGTGTACTATTATGAACTGTAAATAGGAACAATACATACTTAACACACAAATTATTAACCAAGTAGAGTTGTAACATTAATAAAATTACTAACTGTATGTAACTGTAACTTCAAACCAACAGACCTTCACCTGATAGTTATATTAATCTTTTTGGTCATACTATCTATTCTTTGAACATACCTCTAATACTGTTTACCTTTTAATTTTACACATTAATATAATCTTCCTGTTAACAATTTATAACAGTTACAACATTTAATTTGTATGACAGTTCTAACCAACAACAGACCTTGTCATGAAGATAATTATAACAGTTGGAATATAGTATCACCAACCATGTGAGTTGTAGATAAACTTTATCAGACAAATTTAACAGTAACAAGTTTAATTTGCAATCATACAATGTAATGTTAACTTATGTATAAGTTAACATTACCTCAAAAAATAGTTGTTAAGTATAAACTATGTTAAGTAGTTATATATTACCAATGAGTGTTAAATACTCTTGGTATAGAAATTATAAACATTAATGTTACCAATGTACATTAACAATACAAAATACATAACATAACATAAATGTGTTTACAAAAACAAACATAGAATACAACTTATACATATGTTAAAATAATAGAAATGTTTACTCAAAGTACATAAGTTACAGATAACAAACAAAGTATGTAAATACCATAATACATTATGTTAATGTATTTGTTTTATTTTATGTTTAAAGTAATAAGGTTGTAAGAGTGAAGGATGGAGTATATTAATATTTTTTTCGAAGTTAGTAATATATAAAATTAAATTGTCCAGTATAAATTATATAACACAATGTATTGGATGCTTAAAATTATAACATCCCCATAAATACTTGTTTACAATATATGTTGTGAAAATATGTTACTAAAGTAATTGTTGGATGTGTAGGTAATAAAAGAAAACTTTTTTGGTGTATAGTTGTTATGTTCGTTCACAAAAAATTATTAGACGTGTGTGTGTTATTAGTGTACTAATTATGTTATGGTTAGTATGTTACGAGATACAAAGTGTATTAAGTAAAGTACTAATCTCCATGCACTAGTTAACATTGTTGTTTTATGTTTATAACATTACTGTTTGAAAGTGGTACTTGTCATAACAATGTTGTGTTGGATAGTAAAAAGTTAACAAGTTTGTTAATTGTCAATATGGTGTTTTATTTAAAGGTGCTAAAGTTATGTTGAATCTTGTAATATCCAAATAAAGAGGTTGTGTTAATTATAGTTTACCTGTTGTATGTTGTTTACACAACATACATAAAGTTATTAGTGGTACACAACATACCACTTTGATTATGTATTAGATATTATGTTAAACAGTACACCTATTCCAAGAACACATATGTATTATTGTTGGTTGTAACATTGTATTTAGTTAACCTCGTTTTTGTATAAGTATATATTGCATATGTATATTACCTATAACAAGAAATACATTATTGTAATGTACTTTATGTTTTTATATTTTAGTTGTTGTCTCCCTATTAACTAAATCTTACCCACAGATGTGGATACAAGTTAACATGGTAGATATAAATTTGTATGAAATATACTCTTTTCACCCAACAACACGTTATAAAATACAATCCACTCAACTATCTCATGACATAGAAAAATAAAATTGTTGTAAGTATGTGTTTCAAAACATGTGTGTGTATGTCACTAGATACCAAAATACTTTATAATGTTGTCATCAATCAATTACATTATTAGTATGTGGTAAATACTTTAACTACTACCTTATTCCATGAAAGATTTTTAACATACTAATAATGTAATTGATTGATGACAATATTATAACAGTATTGTTATGTTAATATTTTATTAAGTTAACATTACATTACACAAAGGAAGTATTATTGGATAATATAGTATGCTTAGCATTCATCACAATAATTATATTGTTGTAAGTTTATCGTTGTAAGTTTATTGTTTTATGTTTAGTATCAAGACATAAATTGTAACATGTAACTCTATTATTATGTATATACATATGTTTTAATATTGGAGTATATCTATGTCAATGACCATAATACGTGTATCTCTCAATGTACCAAAATGTTTGTACTGCCCGAGTAGTAAACTTGGTTTTGTTTGTTAATATGGTAATAAATAGGTGACAACAAAGCGGTTACAAAAACATGTCTCACTACATTACCATACATAACTATTATTGTTGTTGTCAACCTGTAAACTTTAATTTGGTTGTGGTTAACACAACATTACATATACACAACATTACAGTAATGTTAATTTGGAACAAGTTTGTCTTATTTAATATATTATGTAATAATGGTGTTACCAATAGACACAATAGGTATTTATTTTTTTAACAATGCTGTCTTCACACTATCAACACCATCCACGTATTGATACTGATATTACCTGTCCTGTATTCTTCATACATTTTTGTTAAAAAATTACGTCTGATGGTTGATACGTGTTTTTTAATACCTTGATGCTTCACTACCTAAAACATATTGTTGTGATGATATTATTTTTAATGATAACTTATACATAAGTATAATAACTATGTTATTTCTACCTTATTACTAAAATTATAATTACATGTTATATTAAGTAGTGTAAGATTAGTTTAAAGTTAGAGTATTGAATGTTAATGTGTAGTAAACAGTATATTTGTTACCTAAAATAGTACCTGGAATACAACATTGTATTTTGTATAGGTGGTATCAAGGTGTTAAAAACACGTATCCGACCATCAGACATAATTTTTTAACAAAAATGTACAAAAAATACAGGACAGGTAATACTAGTATCAATACAACTACGTTGTTAAAGGTTATTGTATGTGTAATTTTATGTAATTAATATTCGTTACATGACAATATAACATATTATGTATAACAATATCTATCTCTCAAAAATAGAATTAGTACAATATTATGTACTACAGTATGTTAGCCTTATTTTAAATAAGATTTGTTATTTTAACTATATTACACAAGGCTACAAAATATTGGAAAATAGTGTATGGTATGAGAATTATTAAAAAATTAGTTTACAGTAAACAAGTATATACAACACTAGTAGTATGTGGTATACCATATTATAAATTGTAGGGCAAGGATACAAAACATTACATATCAAGTATGTACATTATTAATTAGATAAGGACATATTAGTAGTAATATCACTAACTTACACAATTGTGGTTTTAATTGTTATTGTTAATAACATCAACAACAATATAGCTTTATTGTGTTTATATACTTCAAACCATAAGTATATGGATAGTAACCATACTATTTTTTGGTTGGAATACTGGTGTTTCGAACTTATATATCCTCTTAACATATAGATATATATATTTGGTTTACAACTCTAACTCTACTTGTTATTACTTACCAGCAATTAGTACATTAAATTTATTTGTAGTTATCTCAACCACAAACCAATATTATTTGAGACACAACAAAGATAAGTATACGTACAAAATGTATTGGAATGTTGTTGATGACATAAATTATGTTAGTTAGAATAACATAGAGTAAAGTAATTATTAGTCGTGTTAACCATGAGTGATCTACATCAGACAAGTTTAACAATATGTTTAATCATACATATAATATATAATAACAATATATGTATAGGTTAAAACTATCTCGAACATGGATTAACAAATATAAATTATATTATGTAATAACATTGTTCTAATAGTTGTTAGATACTTTTGGTATGAGAGTTATAAACAGTAAAGTTATTAATATAACAGTAACAAAAAACATAAAAGGTAACCCCAATGTGTTTGTAGTTACAAAAACAAAACATGGTATTCATGAACTTCATGATGGAGAGAAGACTCACTCAAGACAAGTAAGTTGTACTTGTGAACAACATATAACAAACAAAATACATACTAACAATAATACATTATGTTAATGTATTGGAGAACCATATGATTACAAGTAACAATATTACTAGCATTGTTAGAAGATAACAATACTCACAAGTTAAACTGTTTACTATGACAAACAACATAACATAACATGTTTAAATACCAAATTACAACACTCGTGTGGATACTCTTACATATTACTGTTTAACATAGATACAGTGTTGATGGTAATTATAAACGCAAGAGAATAACAATTCTTCCGATACATAACACTTCTACACTTTCATACTATACAAAAATAACAAGTAACTATATTGTCAACGTAATGCCAAATGTTAAGTTTGTAATATTGTATGATATGTTACAATAACATATAAAACATTAAACAAAACAATAATTACGTTATGTAAAGTAAGTAAAAATAGATAGAATTTATAACAGTTGTATTGTTAGTTAACAACTCAAACCAAAAAAGAATCATAACAATAACCAACTAACACACTATATTGTAATATATGTTGAAAACAAGGTATATTTGGATATTTTTAATTTGGGTGATGTATAACTGCAATATTATCTATGTGAGTTATTCTAATCTAAATTCTAAACAACTTTGTATATCTTACTTAACATATAGTGCTAATATTAATATTAAAAACATGTAAGAGTTATTATTTTATAGTAATATATATTATACTATTAGTATGATAGTTACAATCGTGTGATCATAACAAGATTTGATGTAGTTGTATAGTTTCGTCGAAAATTTTAACCTCCCTGTCTTCACGCCATATTTTTAATACATTAAAGAAGGTAGGTATTTGAAGTTGTTATGTTGATCTAAATTTTAATGGTGTGTTACACATTACTGTAGAGAATAGTCTTTACTCACTACATTTTAAAATTATTATAACACATTACAATACACTATGCTATTATATGTATTAAAAATATAATACATAGAGGACAGACAAAATTTTTAACACAAACATAAACAAAGTACAACGTTGTTACAACACAGTATAATCTCAACTATTGTGACGACTGTGTTATTGTGTTATAATATTAACATGATTAACATTTTAGTTCTAATACTACATATCTCTCCAGTTATTATAACATACAAATACTAACTTTCTTATACTATATTGTGTCAATACATGTTATGTTGGATAACAATAATCTCTATTGGTAATGAGGATAACGATGTTCACTAGATATAATTTGTGCTACCACCATGTAGGATAATGTATAGTATATTTTTGATTAGATGTAAGATTATCTTACATCATGTAATTTTGTTAATTGTGTCTAACATGTATTTTGTTTGTGAATATATTATGCGTGTATATTTTTTTATTAACAATAGATAGTTGTCACATAAAATGTTAGAAATAACGTATGTTAACAAGATTACAAAATGTTAACTGTTTAAAGATTTGTTGTGTTTATTACATACATATGTACAGTCGAAACAATGTTAAGTATAATCTTACTCGTTTTATTAGTACAAACAAAACTAATAAACATAAGTAGATGAGTAAGTAGTGTTAATTACAAGATTTTAACTTCATAGGGGTAAAACTACTAACTTGTATGTTACATTAGTAGTATGTATGTATCCGAAAACGTGTTGTCACAACAATGTTACTTTCAATGGTATATTGTATACCTTTATACTATATGTTTTACGTTGGATATAATTATTGTCACCTAAAATTAAAATATTTGATAACACACAGATATACTACATCATCTAATATCTGTACTACTTAGTGGTAACATACCAAAACAACAACATTTTCTAGGTAGATATTATTAAGTAGTACAAATATTAGATATAAACTATACTGGTTGTAATGTCTCACTACAAACATAAAGAGTAGTAAATCTAGAATGTAAGTAAAGCAAGTTTATAGTTAAAAACATAACATTAACAGGTAACACTAGTAACATATCATATGTTATTATAACAAGGAATATACTATCTAACCTATTTTATTTTAATACTATACACATTACATATTAAACAAAATAATTTACATCAGATAGTGTGTTACCTTATTTAGAATATATCTTGGTATTTTAACTGTTACAACATGAGGTTGTAACAATATTAAAAATAGTGTACTTATGGTGAGGTGTTAAAATTTTTAGTTTTATGTGTTAATACAACCTGTTATGTCATTACACAAGTTACTTCACTCATACCAATACATACAAAAAGTAAACAAAGTAGTTAATAGTATGTTACATACTATTGTAACACTTAACATGTTAGTTAATCCAACATTGTAGTTTGTAACAACAATACTACTGTTGGCAAGTTTAACGTATGTTAAAATATGTTAATTTACACACAGTTACAATACCATCTAACGTAATATACATTCATTGGTATAGTTTAAGTATTAAGGATTATATATTATAATAATGTATCCTAGTGTTTGTTGTTTTACCTCTATTCTCATCAGATCTTTAAATTCTGCTAACTTCGGAATAGTTGGTATGTTAATATCTTACTTAATAGAAGTTTGCGTTAGTTGTTAGCCCCGTTTACAACACAACACAATACAATACGTGTTTATGTGTATATACATTATGGTTTTAAATTTAAAACCATTACTGGTGTCAACAGTATAATATATTGTATTACAGCTAACAATGTTATATCTTCTGTGTCTTGACACCAAAGGTTAACATTGCACATCACCAATTTATAAGTTTACAACTGTAAACAATAAATGGGTAAAGTGACTTTAGTGTTGGGGTCATGAAACAGTATTTTTCCACATTTTGATTATTTAGTATATTGTAACAATATAAAAGCATAATTATGGTGTGGATACAATTGCGAGATGGTAAGTATGATGTTCTTTATGAGTACTTGGAAGGAAGCAAAGTAATACAAGATGCCCTTAATCACAATAAACATGGCAAACCTATAAGTGAGCAGAACCCAGTATATATTTCAGTTAACACGCATGACTGGAACTTGTACATTAAGTTTTTACAGACTGGTATTCCAAACAATAAAGCACTAAAGGTTATAGACTTTTTAGATAATTATGACCAGGCTAAACAATGGTTAATTGCTGCCTATACTAATAGAGATACCACATGAACAGATATTAAGCTACCTTGGTGAAACTGGTTACAGACTGTCTGACTTTACCATTGATCCTTTGTATACACAAGAACCAACACAACAATTAACAGTTGAACAGATGTTACTTTATGTACAAAATGTTGGTCCTCTATCCATCGATCGTATTAAATTTATAGTTAACAGACTATTTGACAGTTATACATATTCTGTATACGCTGAAGTAGCTAAATATAAACGTGTTAATGACATACCTATGCACATATTTCATGATCTGTTGAAGTGTGGATTCATTGTTACTAACCTTAACAAAACACAAGTTAAGTATGACATTAATGAGTTGTTTTCACAGGGTTTACATCAAGCAATTCACAAAACAACTTTAAGTTGTGTTTTGGGTCTGATAGACCATCATTAATAAGTCCAAGAGTGACCACATACTATGATAATGTGTCGAGATATGCCGACAAACTATGGCTGTGTCCCAAAGATAAGCCATATTTGGATGATCAACGAATCGTTCAAAATGGTAACAACACATATCGTGAACTTTGTTGTGTTGCCAACTCAACTGGTGTATACCACGGGTAATATTACCACCCAGTGATCCATACATAAATCGTCATTGGTCTGGCATATATGGGACTGGAGTTACACCATCCGCGATTATAATGTAACATACTCCTTATACACATTCAATGAATCATCACTTCATGGTCATGTGACTACTACATTTATCTGGTGTACGAATACGATCCTCATTATCGTAAGCTTATTGCGTTTTCTATTTAACACATTGTGTAACAACTTGCTTGTATTTAAAAAAATAATTACCATTACCACTACTACTATTATCGTAACAATTTAATTGTTACTATACATATGTATAGTAACAACAACAACACAAACAATAATTAAGGCATTACTGTGTAAATGTAAGATGTTTATTGTAACAAGTATACTACAATAATTCTTGTATGACATAAACTTAACAAGTTTGCTAATTAACAGTGGTATAACAACTAAGTTGGGTTGTTAAACTATAACCACAAAAGTTTATTATTTAGACTGTAATTACTGTTGGTATAGTAACAATTAAACAAGAATGTGTCATGTTGACTAGAACTTTTTATTCCCAAACACAAATAAGATCCATGACAGTATTAACAATGTATAGTTCATACAACTTAGATGGTAATATTATTGTTATCTACAACTTGCTATGTTAAAGTCCCATCTTACTAACCAGATGTATTTTTACTGACTATTAATTATATTTGTTAATATTATATTTGTGTGTAACTCTATTACAAAATACATTACAGTAATGTATCTTATGTGTTATATTCCAACTGTGTTACCTTTGACTGGGTAAGTTACAATTTTGCATGATATGTTATAAATAAGAGACAATGTTTAACGTTATGTTATTGTAGTATAAGATACAAATTTGTTGCATGTGTTTTGTTTCAGAACATGTTTTCTTGGTACCAACATATTTGTAAAATAACGTTGTCAACCAGGTATACCTTTAGTACATAGTAAATATTTTAACTACATGTTTGTAGTAAGAAATTTTTAACATACTTATTATCATGGTAATACTGTCTAATAGTAATACTATATAAGTGTTACATTAAACCATTATTAAATTATAAAATAGGGGTAATGTTTGGATGTACTATATTTTCAATACACATTACAACAACGTGGTTATTGTAACTATTCCATGGTTATACTTGGTGCTAAAATACAACTTGTAATATGTAACTTTGTGGTTACTACGTTTAATTTAACATTAAGCAATACTCATCATAACAACTATAATGCGTTCATACATTCTAATATACCAACATGTATGTTACTAAACAGGTAATGTAGAATTAAACAAGTAACAATGTTGTGTTGTACAAGAAGATTCTAGTGTTGTGTTATGTATGATTATTATTGTTAACCTGTAAATTTTAATGTGGTTGTAATGAATACAATATTAGATATATACAACATTATTGTAATGTTGTTTGACTAGATTTTTATGTAGTAAAAATGTTTGTAATAGAGGTGTAATGTAATATTTAATTGTTATAATGGTGAACAACATACTACTAATATTACAATGGTAATATTGGTAGTTTTGCCTAACCTATAATGATTACATGTTTTTGTTGAAAAATTACATCTCATGGTAGAATACCTGTTTTTTAACACCTTGATTACACCTACCTAAAATACAATGTGGTATTGAGGTACTATTTTTAGATAACATAGACATTACACATTACAATATGTTATGTAACACCTTAATTTTAAACTAACTTTAGCCTCATCAATACATTGTGTATTTACAATTTTAATAATAAGATAAACCTCATGCAGATATAATAGTAACATAATTTTTGTTGTTAACAACGGTATTGTCACAACATTGTATTTTAGGTAGATGTAATGAAGGTATTGAAAAACAGGTACCAACCATCAGACATAATTTTTCAACAAAAACATGTAATCATTACAGGTTAGATAAAATTACTAATATTACACCAATGTTGTTAACAGTGGTAAGTTACATTATTATATTGTTTAACTAACCATCATTGATAACAAAGTAATATATTGTGAACTGTGATAGACATAACAATACCTACATACCCAAAAATAACATTAGTATAACATTACATACTACCTATCATTAACTTTACTTTAAATAAAGTTTGTTATGTTAACCATGTTACATGAGAATATAAAAATATTGGAAATACTATACTGTAGGGTAGACTGTTAAAAAATTAGTTTATTACAAATAACATAGTACACGCATATACATATTTAATAGTATTCAACATGTTGTACTCTACTACATTACAAGTTGTAAATTAAAAACATATAACATTATATACTTGGTATATAATATATTGTCGATCAATGAGCATTACAATGATAGTATTGTAGATACTAATTGTATGTAATCATATATTCTGTCATTACATTTGTGTGTATTTGACATGAGTTAACTTTTTTGGTGTAATAAACATATGATAGTAATTTTACTTGTAAGATGGGTGATATGTAATTGTTATAACAAAGTATTACTTACCTCGAGTAATTGTCATTGTGGCGATGACACCAACTATTAACACTATCATTCATAGAGAGTGTATCTTTTATATGTGTTATATTTATTTTTAATATCGTGATGGTTTACATCCCTCTGTTTAGAATATATTGTTACAACATTATCAAAACAGCACACCGTTAAATTTAGATAATGTAATCTTACATACTTGTATTCAACACTACATATAATATTAACGTAGTTAACAAGATAATTACATATAACAAATTACCATCTTATTTTGTTTGGTGTTGTGTTTGTCACAGCTTTTTGTCTATCGAACATACCTTTGGTCTACCCCAGTATAATTCACATGGGATCTGTGTAGGCAACTATCCACAAACATCTTGTGATTGTGTTAACACATTTTAGTACATACTAATATTATAACAATGATACGTGCTTATGTATACTAATTCACGCTGGTGTAATTACAGGATGTTTGTGGATAATTGCCTACACAGATTTTATGTAATTATCCCTGATTGGTAAATATATAAAGTTATACATGTTAACATAACTACCAATATTATTGTTAATATTATACACAAAACATATAAACACTAACCATCGTTGTTATTAAATTATTACAACAAACTGTAATAAACAATACTACAACTGGTTATTGTTAAACTGTTAAAATGTTAAAATGTTAAAATGTTAAAATGTTGTATCTCATAATATGTAATTGTCTTTGTTACTTAAAAACTAGCACATTAACAATATTTACATATAACACAGTGTTATGCGAAACAATAGAAATATTGGTGAATACGGATAAGAGTTAAAAATTTATAGACAAACACAACATAGATAACATGTTACTGTTAGGAACTACGAGATTACTAACAACAGTTAAAGTACTATTTTATATTTATAAGTATTGTTAGTAGTCTCATAGAGTTATATATGTTGGTTACTTTGCAACTTCAAGCTATCACCAAATACAATATGCAGTCATTGGTAACCAATTGTTATTTGGTGGTGAAGATAAAACTTTACTTGTTGTGGGTTTGTATTTTGTTAACAAATAGTTTTGTGTATATGTATGTTTTGTTGATGATATAAAAATATATTATAGTAATGTATTTTACATTCTAACTGTTATCTCTCCAGTTAGCCAATGTTACTTGTGAATAACATGTTTAACATCAAACTCCATTAATACAACAAACATAAATTTGTATGAGTGATATTCTCTCTCTTTCATACAATAACAAAATGTTAGGAACAAGAGATAATGTTGTAGTATTGGTATTATGTGTATCCAAACATTATATTTTTATTACAAACATGTAAACATGTAAAAACATTACAACAATTGTGTTGTTGTAACTATCGTACGTTACATTCGATATTACGAATGTAATTTGTAGTATTTAATTTTGTGATTACTGTGCACAATTTTAACATTGGATGTTTAACCATTACAACATACATGTTATGTTAACACCCTCCAACATGAGCATACTTAGTAATATAAAATTAAACAAACAATATTGTTATGTTGTACAATAAGGTTTAACATTACAATATAACGATGTTGTTGTTAATCTACAAATTTTAATCTGGTTGTGGTCAACATAACATTATGTATATACAACATTATCATAATACTATTTAACTAAATCTTTTATGTGGTAACTCTGTTAATGGTATACAACATAACAAATACTTGGTAGTTGTAAAAATGTGCATGACACAAAACATTAGTGTTACCATTGTTGTAGTATCACTAGTGTATATACAAATTTTGTTTGTATATGTTTTCTACCAAAAAATTATGTCTGATGTGTTACTACCTGTTTTTAACAGTTACATTATACTCACGTGAAATACAATGTTACAACAATATTACTTTTAGTGGTAAATTAATATTGTTACTATACCTACGTGAGATTAATCTCTATTATTAAAATTATAATTACACATTGTATTAACAATAATAAACTTGGTTTAAAGATAAGGTGTTACGTAATGTATTATAGTGTGCAGTACAATTGTTACCTAAAACAGTACATCGACTGCACACAATATTTAACATAGGTATAATCAAGGTGTTGAAAAACAGGTATCAACCATCAGATGTAATTTTTTGGTAAAAATATGTACAAACAAAATTTGTATATACACTAGTAAGGATACAACAGTGTTATTATGTAATGGTTGTTGTAGCGTGTTACTTTGTATAATTAACAGTTATTACATAGCAGTGTAACATGTTGTTATGTAATAATAGTTATATCTCATAACTAGAGTTGGTACAATAAATAGTATTACAGTGTGTTAACCTTATTTAAAATAAGGTTTGTTATGTTAACTATATTACGTAAGGTTACAAAAATATTAAAAATAGTGTATGGTGGGGAGAGGATTGCTAGAAATTAGTTTGTTGTAAATACATGTTCACACCATTAGTAACATGTAGTATTAATGTTATGTGGAATTTAAATTACCACTAACAATGTTACCACTAATTAATAATAATACACAATAACTACTTGTATCATCTAGTTTAATATTACTCTGTTATAGAAACAATTATTTACACATAACTATCTTGTTGTGTAAACATACTCTCCTTCCCTTCAGATGTTAATTACATACAATCAATATACATGGTTTTAATACTCTTCGCTAACTATAATGAACAAATATTTATTGTTTCATGTAATACTAACACAAAGTATGTTATGTTAGATAATAACTATCTCCAGTAATTAGTGGAGATGAAAGTATTCATCAAACATAAACTATTTCTGTTACTGTTACAATATTAAGTTGTATACAGAACATATAATTATTACATCTTTGTTGGATACAATGTTATGTTTGTGTTATATAGTTTCTTACCAGAAGTGTTTATATGTTACAATGTCCAACTACTAACAAGGTTAGTTTAATCTTCTTCTCTCTTCTTTTCTCTCTTCTTTTGGCAGTGAGTGATAACAACCAATAACACTAAGAGTATGGTATAATGTTAATAATATTACAAATTGTTGATTGATTGAAGGCATTTTAAAAATGCAATTGTTTTACCTGTTCATATGTTTTTAGTACAAGTAGAATAACAAACAAGTAAGAACTTAACATTTGTGAGGTTGGATCTCACAAAACTATTGGTATGTATTATATTATTATAAGTGTACACTTATTGTAACAACACTGTTTCCTACAAAATGTAATGAATTGTTGTAACCTGGTGATAACCAACTATATTCATCACTAGTTCACAATGTAGTGTAATAATTAATACCATTTTTAGTTAACATTAAAACAACAACATTAACATACGATATGTATTAGTTATCATGTAACTAGTAATTATGGAATACACTCATGTTAAGTAACGTATTAATTATGTTCATGTATTAATTTAACATTCCTACTTTACTTTCATAACATCACTGTTTGAAAGTAGTATTTATAATAGTGTTGTGTTGAGTAACATAACCTTGTTAAAATTGTTAGTCGTTGGTGACATGTGTAATACTCGATAGTGTAAAAGTGTGTTGTTGCAACACATTTGTATTTTTGTTTAGGTAAACTACTTGTATTTGGTACTGTAATATACAAATAAGAAGATTGTGCTAGCCAAAATTTTGTTTATTGGATAAACAAGATGTAAATAGCCATTAGTAAACAATGCACAAAATGCACATTATTTGAGTGATATGTTAATTAGTGTGCTAATACATTACCTATTCCAAGAACACATATGAATATGTTTGTTGTAATATTGTATTTGTTAAATTTGTGTGTATACAAGAGTGAGTTGTTTAAGGTAGAAATTACACTACTATAGTGTACTTTATGTTTTTATGTTTTAGTTGTTGTTTGTCTATCAACCAAATAATACTTATAACTGTAAGAAATACCAGTTAACATACTCAACATAACTTATACAAATTTATGTTTTGTCATCCAATAATGCATTGTAAAGTAGAATCTAACACTACTTATCTCAGAATACATTGAGAACAAGATTTTCATGTGTATATGTTTCAAGGTGTATAACATGTATATCTCTGGTGACAAAACATTTCATAACATTTACTATTAACTAGTGATACCATTAATACACAACAAACATTTTAACTACTGTCCACTCCATAAAATTTTTAACAATCTAATGTTACTGTTATTATGGTAGTAATACAATATCGTTATTGTTATTAAACAGTACAATGTATTTAATATGTATTTAATATGTGTTACAACAATACGATTGTTGTAAGTATGTTATGTTTTGTATTTTGGTGTCAAAACATAAAACATAGGTTGTAACATATAACCTACTTGTTAGTATGTTAAAGTATCCTTATGCTGCTAGAGTAGCAAAAATTTGGGTTTAATTGTTATTGTAACATTAAAAATGTGATGACAACATACAATAGTACATTACCAACACACACATTATTAACCTTTAGAATTTTAAACTTTATTTCGGTTGTGGTCAACATTATATTATATAGGTATAACATTATGGTAATGTTATATAACGGAGGATGTTTTTCTTATTTAGTACATAATATAACAGTATTGTTACTGGTAACACAACACATGTTTATTTTTATAAAAAGATGTGTCATATAACATCACCAATAATAATACTGTAGAGTTAGTATTGTCATACGGCATTTTTTCTTGTACATTTTTTACCAAAAAATTATGTCTGATGGTTGGTACCTGTTTTTTAACACCTTGGTCTTACCTACCTAAAATATAATGATGTACTTCAGGTGTTACTTTAGGTAACAAGTATACTATGTATTACACATTAGCACTCAACACTTTATTTTTAAACCAATTACATGTTGCTCAATACAAAATGTAATTACAATTTTAATAATAGAGTAGAAATAATACAGCTATTATAACTGTTTATAACTTACCATTAAGAGTAACATTGATGCAACAATATATTTTAGGTAGGTAAGACCAAGGTATTGAAAAACAGGTATTCTACCATCAGACATAAATTTTTGGTAAAAAATGTACAGGAAAAAAAATACTGTATAGTAATACTAACTCTACAACATAACTATTAACAGTTACAATGTAACTATAACTTTATATAATTAACATCTACTATATAACAATATAGTATGTTGGATATAAATGGTATTTACATACTAAAAGTAGAGTTTGTATAGTACCATACTACTATACTGTATTAACCTTAATTAAAATAAGGTTTGTCGTATTAACTATATTGTGTGAAGCTATGAAAATATTGGAAAATAGCTCATGGTAAGAAAGATATTAAAAAATTAGTTTACTGTAAATTCAACGCATGTGTATTATTGATAGTATGTAACATACTATACTTTATAGCTCACTATAAATTGTAAACATAAAACATTACATATTAGTTATTAACTAGTTAGATATGCATTAACATTATTAATAACATTAATTAACAACACTACTATTCATACATAATTATAATTTTAGTTGTTAGTGATAACAGTATCTAAAGTTATTATGTTTGTATACTTCAAACCATAAACACCTAAATGGAGTAATTACATATCACATATTGGTTATAACAATGGTGTTTCAAATACTTATTTACACATCTAATAATGTTGGATACTCTAAGTATAAAGATTATAAATAACATTATCGTTAATATATCGATAATACAAAAGTATAAAAGGCAATCTTAATATAATTATAGTTGGGTGATGGAGGAGGGGGGGGGAGAAGAAGAAAAGAGATAAGGTATATAACATCTCCAAGTTTTGTTGTAATAGACAAATTTATTTAAAACAAGTAGGTTATTCTCATAAACAACAAATAACAAACAAGATATACATTGACGATATAACTTATTAATGTAACAACATTAGTTGTGGTCACACAAACCAAGTTGTTCAATACAATATGTTATGTAACATAACATATTTAAGTATTAAGTTACAACATTCACACAAGTATTTTTATACACAAGTTCAAAACAAATACAATAACAAGAGTAAAAACATAACACAATTAAGTTGGTGTATAGTACTTCTATATATGCTTGAACTGTATAAAATAATGGATAACAATATTTTCACTGTAGTGTCGAAACATTAAGTTTACAACCATATATGATATGTTATTGTAATATATATACAAGTAGATAAAACAATAATTATGTTGTATGAGACAAATAAGGATAAACAAGGTATTTTCGTAACAAATATATTGTTAGTTAATAGTTTAAATTAAAAAATAGTACATTACAATAATATACTAATCTAATACCTTACGTCAAAATATAAGGTATCAAAACAAAAACATGTTAAAGTTTTTTTAGTTTGAGTGACATGCAATCATTACATTATGTTAGTAAGTTGTAATGGTCTAAACTTTAAATAACTTATTGTATTGTATTATTTAACATATGGTGTTAATATTGCATACTACTATAAAACATATCTCTTGTTTTATAGTAGTATGCAATACTTATACTATTATTACAGAAACTATTCTTCTATCATCATGATGGTATTAAATGTTGTTATATGTTTGGTATTAAAAATTTTAATCTCCTATCATTCACACCATATTTTTACTACATTAACAAGACCAATGTATTTGAAGTTGTTATGCTAACCTAAATTTTAATAATGTGTGACACATTATTGTAGTGGATATAGATCCTGTTCTCTGTTCACTGTAACCTTAGAGTTATTATAACACTTCACAACACAAGATGTTAACCTCGTTCAAAAATTAGAGTATAACGATACACTGTGTTGTTTTGTGTATTAAAAACATAACATACAGTGATAGGTATAAACAGTAAACATAAAATTTTAACACAAGTACATGCAAAACATAGTGTTAAATTAACATATTATAATGTTAATTACTGTAGCAGATGTATTTTTGTTATGTTACAATGTTAACTACGTTTACATCCTAAATTTAACACTGTTCCCTTCTCTCAAGCCATCACATCATGTAAATACTATCTAACATGTGTTGTTTTGTAATGTGTTAACTCAACACATGTTATGTTGAAAGATAGTAGTAGTAGAAATAACAATATTTGGCGAGTATTGTTTATATTGTCATCATGTAAAAATCTTGTATAACATCATTATGTTTTAGTTGGATGTAACATTGTCTTGTATCATGTAATTTTGTTAGGTATTCAACCATCTTATAAATGCAACATGTTTACAACTTTATTAACAATACACAGTTGTTATATGAATTAATGAACATGTTGTATACTAACAAGATATTAACGATTTAAAAATTTGCTATATCTACACCATATGGGAGATATTTAGTTGAAATGGTGTTAAATACAATCTTATTTACATGTTAATATTAACAAAACTAATAAACATTAACAACTGAGTAAGTAGTGTTAATTACAAGATTTAATCTTACATTAGTGTACCTGGTATTGTTTGTGGTTGGTTAATACTTAAAATTAAGATAACAAGTATCATGTGTAATGTGAAGTATCCCTGATACTTTAAAATGTTGTTACATTCAAAACAGTTGTTGTATATGTTTAAATGGTAAAATGCGTTTGTTTGGTGGTATAAGATGTTAGAGAGATATTTTACCATCAACATAAACATATGTATGCATAACAATAAACATTATAATACTAGAATAGTATTATAATGTTGTGTTAAAATTTATTCATCCAACATAAAACTATAACTGGTAACCATTATACACACTCAAAATTAAGGTATGTGTATGTTATACAAAATTGTAATACCATTAACATTGTTGATATTATAAACAAGTGAGACATTGGTTACGAAGCAAAAGATAGTTAATAGTATATTGTATACTATTTTTAGACACTAACACATAATATGTTAGTAACATATTATGTGTTACTATCACATAGATTAGATACCACCCAATATGGGTTATTTTAATACTAAACTTCGAATAAGTTAGTTAACCATTAAAATGTTATTGTGTGAATAAATTAGACAGCACACACTAAACAATATTTAACATTGTTTAGAGTATTACTGTTTGGTTTTCTAAATATTACAACTTTGGGTTACAACAATATTAAAAATAGTGCTCATAGAACGAGATATTAAAATTTTTAGTTTTATGTATCAACATAACACTAATCATGTCAACACAGAATTTACTTTATATGTTCATACAAACAAAAGTAAACAAAGTAATTAATGGTATGTTACATACTATTATAACACTTGATGTGTTGGTTAATTTAACATTATAACAATGTGTTGTTTGTGAACAACACAATCATTGTTCATAAGTTTAATACTTACCAGAATATGTTAACTTACACATGGTCACAATACCATTTGATGTAACTTTACACTTGTTAACATAAACCTCAACACTAAAATCTTATACACTGTAACAGTGTATAATGTTTGTTATCTTTGCCTCCATTATTGTTAGATGGTCAAACTCTACTAACGGTAGAGTGAATAGTATGTTAATATTCTTCCTCTCCTCCTCATCCTGCTAGATGTAAATTGGCACTAGTTGTTAATTGTGTCTATAACATATTGTAACATGACACATGTTATATGTCTTCTCACCTTAAGAGTGAGTATGTCATCACAGTTTAAAATTTTGGTTACTGTAATTTCTACACTTACTTTTAATATCTTACTTACACTATTTGACATACTGTTTATCATAACAATCTTATTTTTACACACTACGACAATATATTTACATTACTACAATATGTAAATATCAACAACTATTATTGTTAAATTGTTAAGATGTTAATCTCTAACATGTAATATTATTGTTATGTAAAAATAGTGTATCGATGATAACATTACATGATACACAATGTTATACTAAATATTAGAAGTACATGATATTAGACAAGTAAGAGTTAAATTTTTAGACAGGAATATGTATGACATAGTGTTAAGTTATAAACAATATAGGTTATGTATAACTATTAAAACAGGTATCAACCATCAACCATCAACAAATAAAACATCATTGCATATGTATGAGTATGGTGTTAGTGATAGTAGTGGCATTAAATCTATAATGTTGTTAACGTTAACTACTTTTAGTAGTTAAACTATTATAAACCATAACACGTAACAACTGGTAGTTTATTGTTATATCATAGTAAAGGTTAGTATCTTTGTATGTGTAATAAATTCATTCAAAGATAAGATGTTTACAATAAACATTGTTATAACAATGTTTATTGTAAAACATAATCCTAACAAATTTACTAATCAACAATAACATAGCAACTTGTTTGATGTGTTAAATTACAATAAGTTACAGTTACAAAGTTTATTGTTTAAATGATATTTACTCTTGGTACAGTGATAATCAAACAAGAACTTTTATTGTTGAACATAAACAAGATATACAACATAACATATAATTTACACCATCTAGATAATGTTATTGTTGTTTACAACCTTCTATATGTTGAGCATAATATCCTACTTCAATCGAGTGTAATCCCATTAACCAGAAAAGATTGTACTTGTTAATATTACTTTTGTGTATCTGTCATCACGAAGTATATTACTATAATATACTTTACACTTTCACATTCCAACTACTACCCCTCCCTCCCCCAACCAGTTAATTGTTATTATGTATAACACATACATGTGTATTAATTTGTCAATACAACAAACATAAAATTGTATATCTTATCCACCATTCACTCAATGACATATTATAAACAAGACACAAAATTTAGTGTTGTAATGTAATAGTGCAAGAACAAGTTTATTGTGTGTATTATAGCTTAACATCGTAAATTAGTTACACTGTTAGTATATTGTAAATATCTTACATATAGTTATGTTTGCAGACAAAAATTTTAATACACTTAATGTTGTTGTTATTACTGTGGTAACAGTATTATAACAGTAACATCTTGTAAATGTTATAATTGTATAAAATACATGTAACATTTACAAGATACACGTGACATTTATCTGTCCAATCCATATGTTTAATATAAATTACAACAATGTGGTTGTTGTAACTATTTTGCATTACAATTAGTGTTAGAATGCAACTTGTAATGTATAACTTTGTGGTTATCACGTATAACTTAACATTGCAGCAGATACATCTATTATAACAACTACACAGTTTATACACTAAATAATACAATATTGTTACCATCAAACAAGTAATACAATTTCATCGAGTATTGTAAAACCAAACAGGTAACAACAATGTTATGTTACATAACTAGAACCTGGTGTTGTATTATTTATGTTTACAATGTTAACTTGCAAATTTTAATTTGGTTGTGGTTAATATAATGTTAGATGTTTACAACATTACAGTAGTGACTTGTCTTGAGTATAGTTTTATGTGGTAGTAATGTTAATAGTAAACAACACACCACTAATATTACTGTTGTTTGCTATTAACCCTTTTGTCAAAGATATCTCTCCTTCAGGTGTATACATTTTTGGTTGAACTTAGTTCCTATTATCTAATCTGTATTCTTTACATGTTTTTGTTAAAAAATTACGTCTCATGGTTGATACCTGTTTTTTAACACCCTCATTATATCTACCTAAAATACAATGTAACTTCAGTATATTATTTTAAATAACACATACACTACACATTACAGTCTATTACATAATACCCCAACTTCTAACCAACTTTATCTGTGCTAATACAGTGCATAATTACAATCTTAATAATAGAGACAAATCTCACACGGTGTTAATAATAATATAAAACTTACCATTAATAACAGTATGGTGATAACAATATATTTTAGATAGGTATAATCGAGGTGTTAAAAAACAGGTATCAACCATGAGACGTAATTTTTTACCAAAAAATGTACAAGAAAAAATGTTGTATCATAATACCAACATTACAACAGTAGTTATTAACAGTGGTTACTATGTTGTATAATTAACTAATATACCATGACGTAGAATATGTTACAACTGGATACAACAATATCTGTATACTTTTAAAAATAGTGTTTCACTAATACTACATACTATACAGTTGTTAACTTTACTTTAAATAAAGTTTGTTGTGTTAAACCATTCTACATAACATTACAAAATATTGGAAAATAGTGTGCAGTGGAGAGAATTACCAAAAATTAGTTTACTACACAACAAATTGGTGGTACTAATAGTACACTATGTACCATCATAGATTGTAAATAAAGGTGTTATACACCTAACATGTAAATTACTAACAAATTAGAGTTGTATTAGTATTACCAATATCATTGGGATATAATTTAACATTGTTTTTATCACTGTTGACATTATTATACATGTTTCAAGTAATAGATACTATCCATACAGTAAATGTATTAATATTCTTGGCCATTCATTACCTTTGTTTCAAACATATCTTTAACTTTA